>Ga0209985_10000567_pt1 | contig 39549 bp, 36 predicted proteins | sample NOAtaG_FD_187305 | JGI IMG/M metagenome (GOLD analysis project Ga0209985, IMG submission 187305) | Freshwater lake microbial communities from Lake Erie, under a cyanobacterial bloom - NOAA_Erie_Diel6S_1000h metaG (SPAdes) (version 2) | ecosystem: Environmental > Aquatic > Freshwater > Lake ...
ATCGATCAACTCAATCATCTTCTGGCTGATTTGCAACAGCGTTTCAACAGCGTCAGATCCTGAAGTCGGCAGACCTCAAAAACGCACGGCAGAAACATACGCGCGATCGCATCGTGAAAACGCAGCGACAAGCCTTTGTTTTCCGCCAGTGCAGCACAGCAGAAGTCGCATAGTGACTGGCAGTCTCCACGCCGCTACAGCAGCGACAATGGATTCACTCGTGTCTGCAGCGGAAAATTCACTCGCTGGCCGTTCAGCCGATGGGATTCGAATACCCCACAAATCATCTCGATCGTCTGACGCCCCTGCTCACCGTCGCACAGCGGCTGCCTGCTTTCCCGCATCGCCGCCAGCAGATCTCGCCCCGGCAGCACCTGCGATGTCAGCGTCTGCGCCAGATTCGCATCCGGCTCAGGTTTGCCGATACCCGCAGAACTGACCACCTGCCACGCCCGCGGCTGAGCAAAGTCCGGATCAAACGGACTGCCCTCACGGATTGCCGCCAGCGGATGCTGATCGGCCCGCAGGTCAATCACACCCTCGGTACCAATAATCTGCAGCCCAAACGACGCCGGCCGATCCGTGGCTGCATCTCGTCGACGAGCATGCTGTACAGAATCGAAGAAGAAGGGCAGCCCAGACTGCAGTTCGAATCGAGCATGCAATTCGTTTCCCGCCAGCAAGCCGATGCCTTCCGCCCCCTCCCGGACATCCGCCTTCTGCACCAGCCGCCCATCCTGCAGCAGCGTCGCACTGACAGCTACGGGCGACCCGCCAAAATACGCTGCCAGATTCATCACATGCGACCCCAGCACCCACAGGTCAAGGGCACCACCACGAGCATCCTCCTTGCCGCGGCCACGGTACTCCAGCACACGCCCAATCTTACCATCGGCGAGCAACTGCCTGAGCACAGGAAGGACCGGGTGAAATCGATTCCTGTGGGCCACCGCAATTCGAACCCCCGCTGCATTCGCCGCCCGCAGCACCTCGTCCGCCTCGGCCGGAGTCCTGACGAAGGGCTTTTCGATGTAAATACCTCTGACCCCATGCTGTATCGCAGCCAGCAGCATATCCCGGTGCTGGTCAACATGCCGCGGCCCGACAGCTACAACTTCGGGCCTCTGCTCCGCCAGCATCACATGATAGTCTGAATATGACTTCCCTGGCTTCAGCAGATTCACAGCAGCAGCCAACCCGGCGGGATCCGCATCTGCAACGGCACAGATCTGCACTTCCGGGATCTGCTGCCACATCGTATCCAGACCATGCCCATAATTCCCGCGCCCCGTATGACCAATCACTGCCACTCGCACTGCAGCAGTCCCGGGTGCAGACATAACTGCCGGCTCCACAACCAGTGCCCCCACCGGCAACACGAAAGCAGACTGCAGCAATTGACGACGACTGACCATGATCACTCCCTCCAGTCAGGCCTTCACCGGACTCCACCACACATGTTCAATTTCAAACGACTGACGCACATCGCCGCCGGCTCATTGCGCAGTCCCCACTTTTCGCAGCGATCGACCGGACAGTGCTCCGGTCGGCACCCCCTCGTACACCGCGAACACCCCGTTCACCAGCACGTATCGCAGTCCCGCTGAAACCTGCCACGGATTGTCATAATCGGCTCGATCCCGGAACTCTGATGGTGCAAACACGAGAACATCCGCCGCCAGTCCCTCCGCCAGCAACCCGCGATCCGACATCCCCAAAATCTCCGCCGGCAAACCAGTGGCACTGCGGATCGCGGCCTCCGGCGTCAGCACACCCTCCTCAATCGCATACCTCCCGATCTTTCGTGGGAATGTCCCGAAGGACCGTGGATGAGGCTGGGTTCCGGAGGGAATCTTCGAACCTCCGTCGCTGGCTGTTGCCACCCACGGTAATGGCATCGCCAGCCGCAGGTCGTCTTCACTCATGTTGAAATTCACAACCGAGGCCCCGCCGTTGCGCTCAATCTCCAGCACAATATCACACACTTCGCGACCCTCAAGCTGCGCAACTTCGTCCAACGATCGACCAACCCAGCTGCGGTTGTGAGTGCAGGACGCCAGCTGAATCCGCGTCGCCGCAGCCAGCTTCTTTAACACATCCTCGCGAATTCTTGCCGCATCAGACGCATTGTTCAGACGCTTTTCCAGCGCCTCGCGACCACCCTCTCGAGCCCAGGCCGGCAACAATGTCGCCTCCAGTGATGTGCTGGACGCCGTGTACGGATACTGATCTGCTGTCACCAGCTGACCACCCGCCCGCGCCGCCTCGATCCGACTGATCGCCAGCCGCAGCGTCCCCCACGAAGCTCGACCGCTCGCCTTGAAATGCGAGACATGCACCCGACAGCCGGAACCCCGACCAATCTCCAGAGCCTCCTCAATGCTGGACAGCAGCTCGGTGCCCTCACCCCGAATATGACTGGCGTAGATTCCACCATGCCGCGAGACAACGCCGGCGATGGCCGTCAGTTCGGTTGTCGGAGTAAACGTGCCGGGGATGTAGATCAGCCCGGTCGACATGCCCCAGGCACCGTCCTGCATGGCCTGCTCTGCCAGCGTCTGCATTCGCTGCAGCTCGTCCGCAGTCGCGGCCCGATTGACCTTCCCCATCACCTCCGCACGCAGACTTCCATGCGGAATCAAATGCGCGACATTCGTCCCGGCACCAAACTGATCGATCTCCGCCAGAAACTTCGACGTATCCACCGGGCCAAAACCACAATTGCCCGTGACCATGGTCGTACAACCCTGCATCAGATAATTCACACTGCCGCGTGTCCTGCGGTCCAGCAGCGGCTCGTCACTGTGAGTATGCAGGTCGATAAAGCCGGGCGCAATGACCAGGCCCCGACAGTCGATCTTCTGATCCGCATCAGCCTTCGAGTCAGCCGGCAGCAGACTGATGCGGCCACCGCGAATTCCAACGGAACCTGCGACACCCGGACTGCCATCACCCCGGTGAAGCACACCATTTTCCAGCAGTACCTCGAAACGCGCTGCGGCGGCTTGAGCTGCCTCCTGGGCCCACGCTGACACACAACACGCCAGCAGCCACCCAAAACAACCAACAACCATCGTTCGCATCGAAAGTCCCCCCGCTGTCCCCGGCGACTTGCCAACAGTTCCCGCATACCCTCGACTATCGCCCGGCAATTTGCAAGTCTCCCCTCCCCCTCCACCCGGGCGTCACAGCAGCAGTGCCACTGGAACTCCCGCGTTGCCGCCGCTATGCTGCATGACAGGCCACAGCAACCTCAACCACAGCGTCGGATCCCCTGCCATGACAAAGTCCCATAAAATCACTCGTCGCAGCACCCTGCTGGGCAGCATGGCAGCCGCAGCCGTCATCCTGCCGCGCGGCTCCCGCGCCGCCGGATTCCGCGAAGCCATTGACCGACCGGTCGCCGCCGCCATCGGTACCGGCAGCCGCTGGTGCCAGAAAGCCACGGGCATCAATGGCCCATGGGGCTCCGCACCCGATTTCCGTCGTTTCACCGACTACGCTGCCGTCTGCGATGCCGATGCCTCCCGACGCGAACTGGCCGCCGGCATCGTCAGGGAATGGACCGGATCTGCCCCCTCAATACACTCCGACTACCGCGCGATCCTCGATGACCCAAAGATCGATATCGTCCACATCTCGACACCTGACCACTGGCACGCCAAAATGGCCGTCGAAGCCATGCTGGCCGGCAAGGACGTCTACCTCGAAAAACCCATGACCCTCACCATCCCCGAAGGGCGATTGATCTGTGACGTTTGCCGCAGCACCGGACGTATCGTTCAGATCGGCACACAGCAGCGCAGCGAACGACAGTTCATCGAAGCCGTCGCGCTGGCACACAGCGGACGACTGGGACAACTGAAAAAAGCCACCTGCAGCATCGGCGGTGCTCCGCAAAGCCCCGCTCTCCCGGTCGTTGCCGCCCCCGCAACTCTCGACTGGAACCTGTGGCAGGGACCTGCTCAGGAAACAGAGTTTCGCTGGCTCGCCGGTGACAACGGTGAAACTCGCAGCTGGTCACGCTGCCACTACGAATTCCGCTGGTGGTACGAATACTCGGGCGGAAAACTCACCGACTGGGGCGCACACCACGTCGACATCGCCACCTGGGCACTCGGAAAAACAGATACCGGTCCCGTCCGTATGATCCCTGAACATGTCAAACACCCCGTTGAATTTCGCGATGGATTTCCAGTGGATCCGGCCCGCTACAATACCGCCACCGAGTTCCTGATCCGTGCTCAGTTCGCCGACGGAATCGAAATCGAAATCCGACATGACGGCGACAACGGCATTCTGCTGGAAGGCACCGAAGGCCGAATCTTTGTCAATCGAGGTCGTATCACCGGCAAACCCCACGAAGACCTGAAAAAAAATCCACTCCCAGAAGGCACACTGGAAAAAATCTATGGCGAACGCCCGCTGACGGACCACTTCACAAACTTCTTCGAAGCTGTCCGCGATCGTCGCCAGCCCATTTCTGATGTCTTCAGCCACCACCGCGCTCTGTCCACCTGCCACCTGGCAGGAATCGCCGCCCGGCTGGGACGGTCCATCAACTGGAACCCCGAAACCGAACAGATCACCGACGACCCCGCTGCCGCCGGACTGCTGGCACGCGAGCCCCGGAAAGGCTTCGAAATTCAACAGGGCTGAGCAGCAGCACATCAACAAAAAAACACCCGGTCACCCGGGTGTTCCTGTTTCCTCAGTATCGCTCGCCGAACCAGTCGGCCATCGGCTTTACTTGCTCAGCACTTTCGCTATGGTCTCCTTCAGCACATTGGCGCTCTGCACCAGTGCCGTCTTCTCCTTCGACCAAAGCTCCACCTCAATGTGGCTCTTCACACCGCTGCGGCCCATCACCGTCGGAATCGAAAAGCACACGTCACGAACACCGTAAGCACCGCTCATCAGGCTGCTGACCGGGTGAATCCGGTTGTCATCCAGTGCGATGCTGTGAACTACATCAGCAATCGACACACCAACCGCGAATCCTGCCCCGCCCTTCTTCTTGATCACCTCGGCACCACTGCCACGAGTCTTCTTTTCCACTTCCGCAATCAGCGTTGGGTTGACTCCCGGAAACTTCTCCAGCGGCAGATTCGCAATCTGAGCCATCGACCAGATCGGCACCATGCTGTCGCCGTGTTCCCCAAAGATCGTCACACTGACCTGAGTCGGCGGTACGTTCAGTCGCTGTGCCAGCATGCTGCGCAAACGAGTCGTGTCGAGCACGGTTCCCAGACCAATCACCTGCGACGCCGGCAGCCCCAGTTCCTTAACCGCCAGATAAGTCAGTACGTCAACCGGATTCGACACCACAAAAACAATGGCGTCCTTCTTCAGACCATGCTGCTTCATGTCCGCCAGAATCGTGCGGAACAAAGCAACATTTCGGTTGATCAGGTCCAGACGACTTTCGTCCGGCTTACGCCGCAGACCCGCAGTGATCACCACCACGTCACTGTCCTTCACGGCTTCCGTCCCCGCCGCGGAAATCCGCTGCGGGGCCATCAGCGAAGCACCGTGGAGCAGGTCCAGAGCCTGACCCTCACACAGCTCCCGATTCACGTCCACCAGCACAATGTCACTGACGATCTTCCCTGCCTGCAGTGCAAAACCCGCACAGGATCCCACCAGCCCGCCACCACCGATAATGCTGACCTTCATTGCCGCTTCTTCCTGTTACTTCCGGACACGATGAATTCCCACACACAACCGACCCTGTCAGGCCTTGCCCAGAGCCGCCATGACCTGCTGCGTAATCATCCGCACCAGATCCTCACTGACTTCCGCCGGCTTCTGCTCACACGGTTCGCCACACGGCTTCTGCAGGTAACCCGGATAATCCGGAGCAGGTTCGAAGGCCCGCTGGACCGGGATGTTTTCCTTGTACCCCTCACGAAACGCACTGTTGCCGCACAGGTCACAGTTCTCATTGTGGAAACGCGGATCGTCAAAGCCCCACTTCTTCTTCAGATCCAGCAGTTCACGGCTCTTCTCTTCGCTCAGATACATCGGCTGACCAATCTGCTTCGCCAGCAGCAGGATCCGACAGTACGCATCCAGAATCTCAGTCTTCCAGTACGCATCCTCCAGACTCTTCCCAAAGGATACAGTGCCATGGTTCTTCAGAATGATCGTGTTTGTGGCCTTCAGAAACGGGACCACCGTGCTGGCGAAACGCTGGTCACCCGGAGTCTCATAGGGGGCAATCGGCACCTCGCCCATGAACACTTCCACTTCCGGAAGAATGCACTGCGGAATCGGCTCACCCGCCACCGCAAACGCCGTGGCATGCGGCGGATGACAGTGCACCACAGACTTCACGTCCGGACGGTGCTTCATAATCGCCAAATGCAGCAATACCTCGCTGGTACGCTTTCGCTTCCCGGCAATCTGATTGCCCTCCATATCAACCGCACAAATGTCGTCCGGCTTCATGAAACCCTTGCAGATCATGGTCGGAGTACACAGCACTTCGTTTTCACCCACACGAATGCTGATGTTGCCATCATTGGCAGCCGCAAATCCCTTGTCGTACACACGCCGGCCAATCTCACAGATCTCTTCCTTCAGCGCCCGGTCGTTGATCCCGCTGTTCCACTTGTTAGCCATCTTGCTTTACCCTGACTGATTGTTGGGGGAATTACCTGTTCGCAAATGTCTCTGTCAGCCAACGCTGACCTGATCCAGAATCGCCGCGTTGTAGGCGTCAATCGGTTTGGAATTCGGATGGAACGGCGTCGAAGCTTCGGCGCTTTCCGTAACCGCCATCAGACAGCCCGGCCCCGCTCCCATGTCGTCATAGACCACCACCGGCTCCGTCCGACCGGCTGCAGCTCCCAGCAGCCCGGAATGCTTAAGTGGCACCGCCAGCTTCCATGAGGCCCCTTTCAGCGAAGGATCCCACTTCGACAGCGTTACCCGCCCAATACACTCCATAATCCTCATCGTCCCGCTCCCTGCTGCACTTCACGCCAGCCGGCCGGTACTGAACGAACCGCCACGGACATCATCCGCAAAGCCCGCACCAGCTGCGTCCAGCTCCAGCCCGCTGCTTCCATGCACAACACCGTAGGCCGCATCCGCTCAATCAGTCGCTGCAGGTCACTGCTCCCGGTCACCGCCGCTGCCCGCACGTCCACTCGACGATTCAGCAAACACGCAGACACGGCCGGATCCGCACCGACACACACCAGCGGCTGACCGCCATGCAACTGCAGAATCCGATCGATCGCCGCATCCTCGCCACCGACTGTCTCCACAACCCAGCCTGCCGAGCCGGCTGCAGACTCCAGCACAGCGGTCCGCTGCACCTGAATCACCAGCCCGCCCGCTGCCTTCGCCACTGCAGTTCCGCCCGCAGCCGCATCCGAAAACTGACTCGCCACACGCACCCCATGACGACGCAGGTAATCCCGCCCCGATGGAGTCAGTACCGCACCACGCATCAAAGACACCGTGCGACCCGCCGCTCCTGCAGCCGACAGCACCGCCTCCGACACCACCAAACTGCTCAGCCGAATTACGTCATCAGAAATCGCTGCCGAAACCACAGCAGGTGACGCTGCTGCAGAGATACCCGCAGGAACCGGCTGCAGCTCCCGCAGCACGCTCCGCACAATCTCTTCCACGTTTTCCGCTGTCAGTTTCATACCCGTCATCTGTCCGTTTCAAACACCGTCGTCAGGCCTGCGGCTGAGCATCCAGGATGCCCTGCACGGAAAACCGAATCGGACTGTCCTTCCGCTTCGTCAGCTGCTGGATGTACTTCGTGTCACTGGTGAAAAACACCAGATCCCCCTTCCGCGCACCCAGGGGATCAATCGCCAGCTGCGGAAACTCGTCCTCCCGCAACTGCTGATCCAGCGGCTGCAGAACAATCAGCTTCCAGCCATTCAGTGACGAATGCTTCACTGTCGCTGTCACATGCCCCAGCACTTTGGCGATCTGCATGACTGCTCCAGCCCTCAGATAATGCGAAGGTCTTCCACCATCACACAGCGACGCTGCCGAGTGAACGTCAGTGGACTGGTGACACCTTCACCGGTCGGAGTCGCAATGCTGAACGACAGATAACCCTCTCCGCCCAGACCCAGGCCCGCCATGCACGGACCATTCTTCACAAACAGCGTCGTGTTCATCACCCGCGCCATCTTCGTGATCGTATGCACATCACGCGAATGAATAATTGCCGTGTGACCGAAACCGTGTTCGTATTTTCTTGCCAGAGCAATCGCATGATCCGTACAGTTCGTTCTGACGAACGGTACAAACGGCATCATCTGCTCCTCTGTAACAAACGGATTATGCTCGTCCGTCTCCCCGTACAGAATCTGAGTCTCCGAGGGAATCGACAGGCCGATCTGAGCGGCCAGCCAGGAAGCATCCCGACCAATGAAGTCGCGATTCAGCTGGTAATGACCACCCTGCTCCTTCGGCGGAGCAAACGCGATTGCCGAAAAGGCCGCCGTCTGAGTCGCATTCAGGCGATACCCGCCATGCTGCGACACCGCATTCATCAACTGGTCGAAAATCTCCTTCACGGCGAACACTTCCTTTTCGCCAATGCACAGCAGATTGTTGTCAAAGGCAGCACCCGCCACAATCGACTTCGCCGCGTTGCTGATGTCAGCCGTCGCATCCACGACCACCGGCGGATTACCCGGACCAGCAACAATCGCCCGCTTCGGACTTCGCAGGGCTGCGCGAGCCACTGCGGGGCCGCCAGTAACCACCAGCAGCTTCACACCACGATGGTCAAACACCTGCTGCGCTGACTCAATCGTGGGATTCCCCACAATCGTCACCAGGTTCTCCAGACCCGTCGCCGCGTGGATCGCCCGATTGAATCGACGCACTCCCTCGCTGGCAATCCGAGCACCACTGGGATGCGGATTGCAGACAATCGTATTGCCCGCCGCCACCATGTTCACAAAGTTGCCGGCCAAAGTCGGCAGGGAATGGGTCACCGGAGTAATCGCGCCGATGACACCGAAAGGAGCATACTCGGTGACCGTCAGCCCGTGACTGCCACTGACCGCGTCCGTGCGCAGAAATTCCACACCCGGCACCGTGCGAATCGCCTTCAGCTTCGCAATCTTGTGCTCCAGACGACCGATCTTCGTCTCTTCAAACTCCAGCCGGCCCAGTTCCTCCGCCTGCTCCTCACAAATCCGCTTCACAATGTCAATCGCCGTCCGCCGCTGCTCCAGCGACGCACGCGACAACTGCTCGAAGCCCTGCTGAGCCGCAGCGACCGCGTCGTCCACATTGTCAAACACACCCCAGCGAGTGGAAGCCGCCGGAGCCGCCGGAGCACGCCCGGTCAACTGCGACAAAACCTCCTGAACCACCTGCCGTATCGTCTGCTCTGTTGCCTGCACGTCAGCTTCTCTCTGCACGGTCGCCTCCACGACCCTCTGCCACTTCGCCAGTCCCTCAGCGAATCTGTACTGCCCCCGGAATCTCACTCACCCGAACGAAACACCGTCTTCGAATGCACCTGCACCGTGTCCACAATCCCGATGATCGCAGCGTCAATCGGCAGCTCCTTCGTACCCGCGGTAAAGCGGGCACTGGAACCCTGCACACACAGCACAACTTCACCCTCGCCGGCACCCACCGTGTCCACCACCACAAACGACCGACCTGTCGGCTTCAGACTCGACTGATCCTGTTCATCCACCCGCAGAGGCTCCACCAGCAGCAGCTTCTGCCCAACCAGCGATTCAACCTTTTGAGTTGAAACGAGGCTGCCTGTAATCCTTGCGAGAAACATACTCAGATCCCCGATACTGAAACCCTGACCCGCCCCCCGCTCATCGCGACGCGATTGCCGCTGCGGTCTGCCGAGCCACCACAATTTCCTCGTTCGTCGGAATCGTCCAGATCTGAACCCGACTGCCATCCGAATGCAGACTGGTCTCGCCCTTCACGCCCCGATTCCGCTCCGCACACAACTGCACCCCCGCCCACTCCATACGAGCACAGACGTTGGTCCGAATCCGTTCACTGTTCTCACCGATCCCGCCCGTGAAGACGATCACATCGGCACCGCCCAGCAGTGCCATGTAAGCCCCCACATAAGACCGAATCGAAGCCTCAAACAGCCGCAGAGCCAGCTCTGCACGCTCATGACCCGCAGCCGCTGCCTGCTCCAGATCACGACAGTCACCACTCAGTCCGCTGATCCCCAGCAAACCACCCTTCGATGACATCTCCGACAACACCTGCTCAAACGTCAGGCCCGTCGCCTTCATCACCACGGGAATAGCATAGGGATCAAAATCCCCCACACGATTGTTGTTCGGCAGACCTCCCTGAGGACTCATTCCCATGGATGCCGCCACACTGGCACCACCACTGATCGCACACACCGAAGCACTGCCACCAAGATGGCAGCTGATGATCTTCAGATCCGTACGCCCCAGCAGCTCCGCCGTACGGCCCGCGATGAACCGATGACTGGCTCCATGAAATCCCCAGCGACGAATCTCATGCTGCGTATACCACTCCCACGGTACCGCATACGCCCGATGCTCAAATGGGATCGTTTCATGAAATCCGGTTTCCAGAGCCGCCACCAGCGGAATCTGCGGAAATGCCTGCTGCAACTGACGCATCGCCCGCACGTAGGGTGGGTTGTGCGCCGGAGCAATGTCTGAGAGGGCCTCCATCTTCTGCAGCAGCGGCTCGTCCACGATCCGCACACCACTCAGACTGCCCGCAAACACCGCCTTGAATCCAATGCCGCCGACTTCATCCACAGACTCCAGACAGCCATGCTCCGCATCCGTCAGCTGCTGCAGACAGATACTCACCGCTGCCGCATGATTGGGCACCGCCTGACGAAGCTCGGAACGATGCGTACCGATCTCCGCAAAACAAGTGCTGGTCGCATCCGGCTGACCAATCCGGTCAATGCCGCCACGAGCCAACTGCGTCTCATGCTCCAGATCAAACAGCCGATACTTGAAACTGGTTGATCCCAGATTGGCTACCAGAACCTTCATCTTCTGCTCCTTCTCTGACCACAGTCGCACCACTCCCTCAGCTTCCACTGCCGCTGAACTTCGCCGCTGCTTCCGCCCCGGAATCGGATCACTGTCGCAACCGCTCCGGGCGGAGGCATCGCTGTTGTCCACGCTTCTCACAGCACCGATTCCAGCAGTGATGCTTCCGGACGCGGAATCAGGTGAGCACAGACCAGCTCACCGGACTGCGAAGCCGCTGCCGCTCCCGCGTCCACAGCCGCACGCACAGAACCCACATCACCCTTGATGATCGTCGTGATGTAAGCCGCACCAATGTTCAACTGCTTCACCAGCGTCACGTTGGCAGCCTTCAGCGCTGCATCCGATGCATGCACAGCGGCCACCAGCCCCTTGGTCTCAATCATTCCAATCGCTTCGTTCATCGCTGACACTTCCCCTGAATTCTGACCCTGAATTGAAAACTTTCACACAGTTCCCCGACACCACGGCACTCAAGCCAGTATCAGAAACTCACTTCTTCGCCGCAGCCGGAACCGCCTTCGGCTTCGGCAGCACAGCTGCCACATCCTCGTGCGGACGCGGAATCACCTCGGCACTGATCACCTGTCCCAGCTTCGATGCTGCGGCAGAACCAGCATCCAGAGCGGCCTTCACAGCAGCCACGTCGCCCGTAATAAAGGCCGTCACCAGACCACTGCCAATCTTGTCCCACGATACCAGCTGCACATTCGCAGCCTTCAGCATGGAATCAATCGCCTCCAGCATGCAGACGAATCCCTTCGTCTCAATCATTCCCAAAGCTTCACTCGATCTTGCCATCTCAACTCTCTCCCCGCCGCGTCTGCACCCTCCAGGAACAGGCGCCGGCACCCGAAAAAAACAACACTGATCCATCAGCGTCGGTGTAAAGAAAACTCAGAACTCAACACTCAGTGACCACAGGCACACGGCTTCGGCTTCACCAGCTCCACCTTCACCGCACGATCCAGATTCACCGCATTGCCCTCGTCCGTGTCCAGATGCACCTCCAGCTTGATCCCCTTGCCGGCTCGCACCGCCAGATCCTCCAGCACAGTCGTACATGCCGGTGACTCCACGCGCAAATGCACCAGATCACCGTCACGCACCCCGTAATACTCAAGATCCTCCGGACCCATGTGCACATGCCGCATCGCCCGGATCACCCCCTGCTGCAGCTCCACAACTCCGTGCGGGCCCATCAGAACACAACCCGGAGTCCCCTTAACGTCGCCACTGATCCGCACCGGCAGGTCAATCCCCAGCGAAATCCCATCCGTAAACGCCAGCTCCACCTGCGAATCCGGACGACACGGCCCCAGGACCCGCACGTTCGGCAGCATCCTGCGACGAGGCCCCACGACGGCCACCGTCTCCTTCGCAGCAAAATATCCGTCCTGATACAGGTCCTTCTCAGGAGTCAGCTTCGCGCCCGGTCCAAACAGAATCTCAACATGCTGCTGAGTCAGATGGACGTGCCGAGCAGAAATGTTGACGACCAGAGGCCGACGAGATGCCGCTGTCACCGCAGCCACCGCAGGTTCAGCCGCCGCCCGCAGGACCGGGATACCAGACTCACGCACTCCCGCCGCCGGTCGTGTCCCCAGATGACGCACCAATACCTCACGAACCACACGCTCAACTTCCGCCGGATTCACTGTCGCTGTCGACATCTCTCGTCGCCCCCTTCAACCCTGCACAAAACAATCCACTCAGCCCACCGCAAACTCAGCCGCACGCCGCCGACGGACGCCGACTGCCACGCTCCGCCAACGCAACCTCCATGCGGATCCCCGAATGCTCCATCCGCTGCACCCACTCCTCCGTAATCCCGTCATCCGTAACGATCTCGTCCAGCACATCCAAAGCACACAAATGCGACAACGCCCGCTGACCAAACTTGCTGCTGTCCGCTACCAGAGTCACCCGATCAGCAGCACGAATCATCTGCCGCTCCGTCTCCACCAGCAACTGGTTGCTGTTGAACAATCCGTCCGACGTTATCCCGCCAGTACTCATCACCAGCCGCGATACATGAATCTGCTGCAATGCCGTTACAGACAACTCACCCAATGCCACTCCCGTCTTCGGATACACATAACCACCAATAAAAATCAGCTCGATCTCACGACGATTCATCAGCAGCGACGCAATCGGCAGCGAATTCGTCAGTACCTGCAGTGAACGACCCGCCAGATGTCGAGCCACCTCCAGAGTCGTGGTGCCACCGTCCAGCAACACCGTCTCGCCCTCCGAAATCAATTCGGCCGTCCGACGAGCAATCCGCTGCTTCTCCAATGATGCCAATCCCCGTCGCACATCGAAATCTGATTGAGTATCCCCGATGAAGGATGCACCACCACGAGTTCGCTGAATCTGACCGGAAGCGTCAAGAAATTCCAAATCCCGCCGCACCGTCGATTCACTGGCGCCCAACTCAGTCACCAGAGACTGCAAGGTAATAAAACCCCGCTCCTCTGCGATTCTGAGTATTCGAGATCGTCTTTCTTCCACAAGCATCATATTTCCGCCATTTCAGATCACGGTTTTGACAGATTATGACTGCTTCCGGAGGATAAATCAACGCATTTGACGAATGGAACTGACTGATTCTGACTGATTTCTTCCCCAATCACCCTTTTCACTCAAGTCCCACAACCGCTCGACTCTAGCACATCCGCAGAGTCGCGTTGCCGAATCTCAACAAATCCACACACCCACAACCACACACACTCCCACCAAACCCAACAACCCACACAAACCCGCAAAACCTCCCAAAACACACACACAACAGAAACTGTTCAAACGTTCCCTATCGTTTGACATCCAGCAAAATTCAACCTACACTTCCAGCCGTTTCCCGGCGAATCCACGTTCCGTGCTCGCCGCGGCCTGAGCCCCAGGGTCCACTGCGGTGAATCGGTATGACGCAGCACAACTTTACCGATTCGCCCGACCCGCTGGCCTCCACCGCACACGTCCCCATCTCCGAACGACCGCTCGTCGCCGAAGATGATCGCACCGTCATCAGCGCCCCGGACGGACCACGCAGCGAATCACACTCCCCGCCCACACTCACGGTCAGCGAACAACTGCTGCACAGCCTGTTCCCCGCCAACGGCGTGTCCTCCGGTGAAGAGGCAGGAGTCCGCGTCGCACATTTCGAAATCCGACAGCGTCTGGGTGCCGGTGGCATGGGCGCCGTCTTTCTCGCCATGGACCTTGAACTGGCCCGGGATGTCGCTCTCAAGATTCTGCATCCAGGCCCGTCCCGCGATCCATCGCTGGTCGCTCGCTTTCGCAACGAAGCCCGCGCCTGTGCTCAGCTGAATCACGACAATATCGCCCGCGTGTTCTATTCCGGAACACAGGACGGGCTCTATTTCATCGCCTACGAATTCGCCAGCGGTCGCACCATCCGCGACCTGATCCTCGAACGCGGAAGATTGACCGTCGCCGAGGCCGTGAACTACGCCATCCAGGTCACCCTGGCACTCAATCACATTTCTGCTGCCGGCATCGTGCACCGCGATATCAAGCCGTCCAACATCATGCTGACGGATTCAGGGCGGGTGAAAGTCGTCGACCTCGGACTGGCCCGCCGCGACATGGCTGACTCCATCGGTGAAATCACAGTGGCCGGCACCACACTCGGCACCTTCGATTACATCGCCCCGGAACAGGCTCGCGATCCTCGCAACGCCGACGTGCGCAGCGACATTTATTCACTCGGCTGCACCATCTATCATATGGTCACCGGACAGCCACCGTACCCCGAAGGCACGGCTCTCCAGAAACTGCTCGATCACCAGGGCAAAGCCCCGCCGGACCCGCGACTGATCAATGCCCGAGTCCCGGCTGAACTGGCTGCCATCGTGCGCCGCATGATGGCCAACGTGCCTGAGCAGCGCTATCAGGCCGCCTCACTGCTGCTCAGCGATCTGATGCAGCTGGCAGCACGCCTGGGACTGCAGAGCGTACCGGCGGAAGGCATCGTCTGGCGTCCCAGACAAACTGCCAGATCGGCCGGGGTTCCCGGTGCTGCATGGCTTCTGGCCACAGTACTGACAATCTGCGTCACAGCACTGACCCTGCAGTATTTTTCCGGCACGGCACGGTCCCGTCAGGCATCTGCCGGCCTGCCCGTCGCCACTCTCAATCCGCAGGACTTTCGTCCCCGCGAACCGGATCCTCCGGTCACTCCGCTACCGGTTCCGACCAGCCCGGAGACCTCACCGGCCTCACCAGTGTCACCGGCAGCCACCGCATCACCACCCGACGCGGACAGCCCTGGCAGCCCCACCCCCCGCAGCTCGGACCTGCCACTGCTGGCCGACTCCGCTGTCCAGCTGCCACTGTCTGTCATTCCGGCTCCGGGCCTGCCCACTCCCCCGGTATTCCCGTTCGGAATACCACCCGAACTCGCACTCGAACCCGTCAGTTCGCCACCGGTCGCGGCCCCCGCTGCAACCGACGTACAGGGTCCCTTCATCCTGCAGCAGTCCGGCCGCAAATCCCGTTCATTTCGGACTCTCAAGGCCGCAGTTGCCGATGCCAGCTCGGGTGACGTCATTCTGCTGCGATACAATGGCTACCCGGATGACCTGCCCGCACAGCCCCCCGTTCGCATCGTCGATATGAACCTGATCGTCCGGGCTGCCGACGGGTATCGGCCCACGCTCGAATTCGATGGCCTCGCAGAAAACTCGCTCGAACCCGGCCAGATGTTCAGCCTGCTCAGTGGCGGAGCTCTGACGATTCGCGATATCGACCTCAGGATGATCGTCCGTGACGACCAGAATGTGGATCACTGGTCGCTGTTTCACCTGTCGGGCACAAATCGAGTCGTCCTCGAAAATGTGTGCCTCGAATGTGCCAATCCCTCCAAACGGCCCGCTTCATTGTTCGAGCTTTCCGGAGATTCCGGCACCACAGGTGAACTGCCGCAGGAAGAAACCGAGATTTCACTGAATCGGGTGGCCTGCCGAGCCCAGGCGGATGCGTTCCACATTTCCAGTCAGCCCCGCGGCCGCATTCGACTGGTGGGCTGCGGCATGGTGCTCGACGGCAGACTCATGGATGTTCGCGGTGACGGGTCCATGCAAAACGCGCGCGGACTGCTGGAAGTCTTCGCGGAACACCTGACCTGCATGCACACCGGGCCGCTCATTCATGCCAGCGATATGGACCCACAGCAGCCGCTGTCCTCCAAACGCCTGCTGCCACGCATTTCCGTCCGCAGCGAAGCCTCGGTCTACGGGGCCCTCTCCGCAGACGCACCGCTGCTGCGGTCCGACGGAAATTCGTGGATTGAAGACCTCGAATCCCTGCTCATCTGGAACGGCTTCACCAACCTCTACGACAACTACAGCATGCTGTGGATCATTGAGACCACCAATCTGGACTTTGCCGGTCGGCGGCTGGATTTCCGCGGCTGGCAGGAGCACTGGCAGAAACGCACCGATGGCGAAGACACCGCAGCCGAAGTTTCCGCTGGTGAAATCTGGAGGTTTCCTCTCACCGCACAGGAAAACAGTCCGGACATGGCAGCCGTCGTTCCGGCCGTCTTTGAACTGGATGCCGCGCTGTTTCTCTCAGGCACCCGCAACACATTCCCTCGCGCCCGGGATGGGCTGATTCCCGGAGTCAATCCCCAGGAACTGCCCGCCTTCCCGAGGTCTCGCCCCCAGTCCGAAACAGCCCCGGAACCCGCCGCCCCGCAGGACATGCCGATGCCGCTGCTGATGCCGGCCGGCCAGTAATACCGCCGCAGCAACCGAAAATTCCGGCTTCCACCACCGGCCAATCCCGGTTTCTCTCGCATTCCCCGCACTCACAAGGTATGCTTACCGGCACATCCTGCCGGTCTTCGTTCCAAGCACTGCCTTCCGCCGCCGGCCTTGATTTCCTTCCGCTGGACATCCTGCCATGCCTTTGCCTCTGCTGCGACAACTGCTCCTGTCGGCTGTTTTCGTAACGTTGTGCTGTTCTGGTTCTGCCCCCGCTGTGGCTCAGCAGCCGGCTGCCACCGCCAACTCGGCCGAGCGAACATTTGCCAGTCTCGAAGTCTTCCCCGCCACAGTGGTTATCTCCTCCATCAGAGATGCCCGTCGTGTCGTGGTGACCGGCGTCACCTCCGATGGCCAGCGAATCGACGTCACGTCCAAAGCCACATTCTCCACCCAGACCCCGGTCTTCACCCTCGACTCTGACAATTACCTGACACCCCTCGCCGCAGGCGCGGGGACACTGAAGGTGGAAGCAGTCGGCCAGACGATCGAAGTGCCGGTCCAGGTGACGTCGATCGACCCCGTCGCTGTCGAATTTTCACGCGAAGTCAATCCGCTGCTCAGCAAATCGGGCTGCAATCAGGGGCTTTGCCACGGCTCGGCAAACGGCAAAAACGGCTTCAAGCTTTCACTCCGCGGCTACGACTCCTTCTACGACTACCGCGCACTCGTCGACGACATCTCCGGGCGCCGCTTCAATCGGTCGCAGCCCTCACAAAGCCTGATGCTGCTGAAACCTACTCAGGGGGTACCGCACGAAGGCGGTTTCCTGTTCGACGAACAGTCCCGCACCTATCGCGTGCTGGAACAGTGGATTGCCGAAGGTTGCAGCTACAGGACTGATTCGGCTCGCGTGGTCGGTATCAAAGTGCACCCGCCAACTCCGCTGCTGCAGCTTCGACACGATCAGCAGCAGCTGATTGTGATCGCCGAATATTCGGATGGCAGCTCCCGCGATGTCACTCGCGACGCCGTGTTTGATACCAGCAACTTCGAAGTGGCCACCGTCTCCAAAACCGGGCTGATTACCGCCGTGCAGCGCGGCGAAGCCGCCGCTCTGGTGCGTTACGAAGGCAACTACGCCGCAGCCCCGATTTCCATCCTTGGCAACCGCGACGGCTATCAGTGGACTCCGCAGCCCGAACAGAATTTCATCGACGGACTGGTGCACGCCAAACTGCAGCGGATGAAGATTCTTCCGTCGGACCTCGCTGGTGATGCCGAATTCCTCCGCCGCGTCTCGCTCGACATCACCGGCGTTCCACCGGGAATCGCAGAGATCCAGGCGTTCCTGCAGGACAAGACGGAAACACAGGCCAAACGCACCGCCAAAATTGACCAGTTGCTGGCCAGTTCCGGCTATGTGGAACATTGGACACTGAAATGGAGCGACCTGCTCCTCAACCGCCGCAAAACCCTCACCGAACGCGGTGTCTGGTCCTTCCGCAACTGGATTCGTCAGTCAGTCGCAGCCAACCGCTCCTACCAGCAGTTCGCCGCTGAACTGATCACTGCCAACGGCAGTACTTTCGAGAATCCGGCCGCCAGCTACTACCGGATTGCACGCGAACCCAAAATGGTCATGGAAAACATGACCCAGGTGTTCCTCGGCACACGCTTCAACTGCAACCAGTGCCATGACCACCCCTTTGAACGCTGGACACAGCGCCAGTACTACGAACTTGCCGCATGGATGGCAGATGTCGGACGACGTCCCCTGCCCGACGGCGATGAATTCATCTTCACGATGAGTTCCGCAGTGCCGGTCGTCAATCCCGACAGCAACCAGCCCGCAACTCCCAGGTTCCCGTTCGAACATGGCGGAGCCGTGGATGCTTCAGCCACGCGTCGCGAACAGCTGGCGCAGTGGCTCACTGCCAACGAAAATCCCTACTTTGCCAAAAGTATCGTCAACCGTTACTGGAGCTACTTCTTTGGTCGCGGCATTATCGATCCGGTGGATGACATCCGCGCCGGCAACCCCGCCTCCAATCCGGAACTCCTCGATGCCCTGACAAAGGACTTTATTGACAATAACTACGATCTGAAACGCCTGATTCGCCTCATTTGCACCTCCGTGACCTATCAGCGCAGTCTGGAATCCAATCAGTGGAATGAAGACGACTCCAGCAACTTCTCGCACGCACTGCCCCGTCGCCTGGCCGCCGAGCAGCTCTATGATTCGATCATTCAGGCTGCCGGTGCTCCGCGAGCGTTGCCGGGCGTGCCTGCGGGCTTCCGCGCTGCCGAACTTCCGGACCCGCAGGTCGAAGTCGCTTTCCTTGATATGTTCGGACGCCCGCCCCGGGAATCACCCTGTGAATGCGAACGAACAAGCGATGTCAGCCTCGGACAAACACTCAATATGGTGAACGGCGCCACCATCGGCGACGCCATCGCTCATCCACAAGGCATTATCGCTCGTACCCTGGCAGCCAACGCCACAACAGAACAGTTGATCGAAACGATCTACCTGTCGGTGCTTTGCCGTCAGCCTTCCGCTGAGGAACTGCAGCAGGCTCAAACTTACTTCGGTGCCGCAGGTACTCCGAAAGAGGCCGCTGAAGACCTGATGTGGGCACTCATCAACAGCCCCGGCTTTCTGTTTAACCGCTGAGCTGAAACGGACCAGCCGTACCAAAAAAAGAGGCCCTGAAGATCGCTCTTCAGGGCCTCTGGTTTTTCAACATCCGCATCTGCTGCATTGCAGCAGCCGCAGGATCACCAGTTTTTGGGATTCATGACCCAGAACCAGCTGTCCTTCTCTTTGTTGAAGTTGAGCTGCCAGTATCCGTCGTCCCACTCGAGGGAGACTTCTCGCCATCCCATCGGAACCTGCGGATACGGGTAAAACGGTCCGATGTACGGCCAGGCACTGGCGCTGTACTGCGTCGGATAGCTCACTGCAGCCGAGTTCGGATAGGCCGCATAGGCCGGCCACGCGTAGTTCGGCAGGTTCGGGTTGTTGAAGCTGGTCGGAGCATATCCGCTGGCAGTCGGCGGCGCACCCGGAGCACCCATCATCATCGGGCCAGGCCCCATGGCAACCGGTGTCGGAGGAGCCATCATCTGAGGCGGAGCCATCATCTGCTGGGGAGCCATCATCTGCTGGGGAGCACCCTGAGCTGACACGCGAGCCACAGGCTGGGCAACTGCCAGACGATTATTCATCTGACGAACACCCGGAACTGAGGCAGCAGCACGATGCAGAGCCTGCCGGTCGGCAGCGGTCGCGACCGAGCCTTCCATGGTGCAGACGCCGTCCTTGAATCGAACGGTCATCTCGTCACAGGCGACCCCGCAGCTCTGGATTGCCTGAGCAATCTCTGCGGCCATTTCCTGATTCGATTTCTTTGCAGGGGCCGGAGCTTCAGCGGCAACCTGCTGAATCATCGAAGGCTGCCTGGCTGCTGACTGCTGATGAGCCGCCTGAGCGATCATCGGCTGGCCACCGGACGGAGGAATGTACTTCAGGTTATTCTCAACCCGTTCAATCCCCGGCACGCTTCCGGCAGCTCGCTGTGCCAGCGAACGCTGACTCGGATCGCTCACCGAACCGCTCAGAATCGCAGCCCCTTCACGGACTTCGATTTCGATCCCAGTGCCGCGAACCTGTGCTGTCTTCAGTGCTGCAGCCACTTCATTGGCCAGCTCCTGATTTCGAGCCTTCTCAGCAGAGCCCGAGAACGGCATCACCGGTTTGAATTTTCCGCCCAGAAACCCATCCGCACTGGCGGCAGCCGGGCTGGCTGCCAGAACGCCCAGCACGAGTAACCACTTACCGTACTTTCTCATGAAAGCTCTCCTCCGTGAGGTACCTTCCGTTTCGGACCGCGCTCGTTCTGCTGGGAAACCGTCCCGGTGGTTCACTGAATCTAAACGCTCGAGTCTGAACCTCTCCCGGTGAACGCCAGCACCGGAAGTCCTGATATGCTCAGTCCGCCTGCCACCCGCAAAGCCTCTGGTTTTCAGACACTTTGCATTGCAGCGCAACAGAAAGTCACAACCACTCCATCGGATGGGTCGTACCGTCTGGATAAGCAATTCTGCCTTTTTGGTTCCTGTCGGTTGTTCCTGAAGTGTAGGAAACACCGGGGCACGACCGGCAGGGGCGGCAGGTTTTGCCGAACCTTAACTCCGAATTCCCCGAACACCCTCACGTCCTTTGCGCTGGATTCCCGCAACGGCTGCTGCGATACTGAAAGGCTCAGCCTGCTCAGTTCGGCAGGAATCTGTGTTTGCCGGAGCCTGCAGATGACTGAGACCGAGTCAGGATTCAATCGAGCACAGCGATTGTCAGTGCTGGCCGCCGGTTTCGCTGCGTGGATGTTCGCGGGCCTCGAAAACGCCCTGTTTGTCCTCATTCACCGTCAGATGATGCTGTCGCTGCTCCCGCCCGGAACTCCGGAAACAGTCATCACCGAATGGTTTGCCTGGAATCAGGCGGCATTCATGCTGGGGGCGGCGACGGGCGGCTGGATCTTCGGCCTGATGGGCGACCGCATCGGCCGCACTCGTGCACTTGGTGCCAGTGTCCTGTGCTACTCACTGCTGACCCTCGCAGCATGGTGGATTACCGATCCCGTGGTCATGTGCAGCGTGCGATTTCTCGCCATGCTGGGATTCGGAGGTACGTGGCCGAATGCCGTCTCACTGGTGACCGAAGCCTGGCCCGGTGCATCACGCCCCCTGCTGGCCGGGGTTATGGGAACCGCAGCAAACTTCGGCTTCGTCCTGCTGGGCTGCCTTGGCCTGATCTTCGAAGTCACTCCGGACTCCTGGCGCTGGACACTGTTTGTCGGCGGCGCTCCGGCAGCGCTGGGACTGGCGATTTTACTGGCGGTTCCTGAATCGCGACGCTGGCTGACTCAGAAACACGCAGCGCGGAACTTCGGTGACAGCAGCCAGGCAACCACGCCGCAGCAATCTGTCACCGGGCAGCTCTTCAGGCCCCCACTGCTCTCCAGAACGCTCATCGGGATCCTGCTGGGGTCAATCCCCGTCATCGGTACCGCAGCCAACGCCAACTGGGTCGTTCCGTGGCGAGACCAGGCAGCTGCCCGACAGGCCGAACAGACCGCTGCCACCGCCGCCCGGAACGGAACACCCGCGTCGCTGCAAAAGAAAAAAAACGGACAAAGCCCCCGTGACAAAGCCCGTACCATGATCAGTCGCTCCAGCGGCGCGGTCTTCGGCAGCCTCCTCGGCGGACTGATTGCCACTTTCGCCGGACGACGACTGTCCTATTTCCTGATCAGCCTCGCCACCTTCGCCGTCAGCTCCACACTCTTCGGTCTCATGCAGCCCAGCGATCCATGGTTCGACTGGGCCGTGTTTCTGCTGGGGTTCTGCGGCGTCGCATATTTCGGCTGGTTGCCATTATTCCTGCCGGAACTGTTCCCCGTCCACGTACGCGCCACAGGCAGTGGCATCTCATTCAATGCCGGTCGCATCGCTGCGGCCGCCGTCAGCGTCTTCGTCGGGCTGCGGATGAGTGCCTTCGGTGGCGAGTATTCGGCCATCGGGCTGTGGACCGGACTGATCTACGCCGTCGGTATGCTGGTCATCTGGCTGGCCCCCGCCGAACAGGCCACTGCCAAAAAATGACCGCAGTTCGCGTTCTCAAGTACGAGTTGCAAAGCCGACAACATGATCCAGCGTCGTCTCGGTCGAACCGGTCTCCTCGTCTCCGAAATCAGCTTCGGCGCCGGTCCGGTCTCCGGGCTCATGACCGGCACCGACACTCAGCAGCAACTCGAGGTTCTGCGAGCCGCCATACACAGCGGCATTAACTGGGTCGACACCGCCGCCGGATATGGCAATGGCACATCGGAAAAAGCCGTCGGTGCTGCACTCCGCCAACTGGACCCGCAACAGCAGATTCAAGTCGCCACAAAAGTGCGGATCCACAGATCCTCCGGTGCCTCGATCCGCCAGCAGATCACAGCAGGAATCACCGCATCTCTCAGCCGATTGCAGCGATCTCACATCACCCTGCTGCAACTGCACAATGCCATCACCGAACAGCCCGATCAGGAACCATTTTCACTGACACCCGAAGAAGTGCTCGGTCCACAGGGCGTCGCCGCTGCCTTCAACGAACTCCGCCAGTCCGGGATCATCACCTGCTGTGGTCTCACCGGCACAGGTCAACCAGCCGCGCTTCGAAAGGTTCTGGAAAGCGAGCAATTCGAGACACTGCAAATCCCCTTCAATCGCCTCAATCCCAGCGCCGGAATGCCCACGGCACCCGACACCGTTCCCACGGATTACGGCAACCTCCTCGCCGATTGCCAGCGACTGGACATTGGGGCATTTGCAATCCGAGTGCTCGCTGGCGGAGCCGTTGCCGGAAATCCTCCCAGTGCCCACACCCTCACAACCCCCTTCTTTCCACTGGACCTGTACCAGCACGACCTGCAGAAAGCCCAGTCGCTGGCAGCAGCCGAGCCAGCCAGTCACGCTGTGACCGAGGCCATCCGCTTCGTGCTGCAGCACCCCGCTGTCTGCTCAGCCATCATCGGATTTGCTCAGCCCCATGAAGTCCTGCAGGCATGCACTGCCGCCTGCTGATCACGGTGCAGAAACAGGTTGCCCCGCCTGAGTCCTGATACCGGCTGCCTGCTGCAGATCAATCAGCACCGACGGACGCAAATACGCTTCCTCGGTCCCCTTCGCGTAAGTCACCCACATCTTCAGGGCCGTTGCGTCGTAAACCACGTTTACGACATTGCCGCCACGGATCGGAATCTGATTCGCCAGCTTCACAAGTGCTTCCCCATTCAGCTTGCCGTGACCGCTCTTCAGCGTCGGGAATGCACCACGCCCCTCATCATTGTAAACCACACAGCTCAGAACATTCGGAGCAAACTCATCCGTCGCGTCGTTGTCCTTCCAGATCAAAACTCGCCGATCCGCCGGCTCCGGTGCATGCGCCCGCACCTTCACAGCCCTCCGATCCGTTTGACCATCACCAAACACAAAGTGATACCGCTTCGTCATCGGCTGACGACCAAAAATCTCCAGCGTCTCGGTCAGTGACTTTGCGTCGTACAGCATCGTGCGAAAGAACGCTGTAAAATGCGGAGCATGAACAAAATACGGCGCCTCTTTTCGCGACGCATCACCCATTTCTGACAGCGCAATTCCATGAAAATTCATTCCGGTGTGCGCCCCGCAGAAACCGGCAAACGTCGGCACCACATGCGGCGAGCCGGCATCCGGCACATAAATCACGATCGCCGCAAAATTGTGAGCACCGATTTCAAGATTCCAGTCGAGATTGCGAGTCTGGTAAAGATGCCCGTCCACCGTCGCATCACCCCACGCCGCAATACTGCTGCACGAATACGGCATCAGCAACGGTACAGCATGCATGGCCTGCAGCGTTTTCAGGGGCAGTCCCGAAGCATCCGCGACACCCGCCAGCTCCTGCTCCAGCCTGTCGTCCGCATAGGCCGCCGTGCGGCTCCACACCTCCTGCAACTGCTCTTCAGTCACCCCCAACTGCCCGCAGATGCCCTGCAGTGCCGGAGGAATGAACGTGGTGATCTGCTGCCGTAAGGCTGCCCCCAGCTGTCGCCCCATCTCATACGGTGTGCCACGGACCACAACCAGAGGAATCTCTGCGTCGCCCTGCCGCACCGTCGTCACGTTTGCCTCACCGCGGGAAGCGGGGCGAGTAAAAATAACGGACGGCTCCGGAGGCTGCACCGCGCTGGCCTCTCCGGTGATGGCGGCAGGCTTCCCGGTCAACGACTCGTCAGCACCAAAGCCATCAGCACCAGCCGTCAAAATCAACGCCCAGAACAGCCTGTAATGCATGGCACAGTTTCCGCAGGAAGGTCAGGAAATTTACCTCCCCTCCAGTATTCCATTCCGGACAGGTTCCGTCAAACTGGGATCCCGCAGATTCGCCTCCATCACTTCTCATCGGACAGAAAGCCCACACCATGCTCCGCCCCGGAAAAATCTCACGCCGCTCTGTCGCTCGGACCGCTGTCACTGCGGCCGCGGGATACACCACCCTCGCAGGCACCGCCGCTGCGATTCAGGACGAAAGCCCTCAAACGACTGCACCAGCAATTGACCCCGACTTCAAAATCTCAAAAGGACGCATTCGCCAGTCCGTCATGGGATGGTGCTTCAATCCCATGCCCACCAGTGACCTCATCGGACACTGCCTCAGCATCGGACTGACCGGCATTGAAGGGATTGACCGCAAATTCTACCCGGAAGCCCGCAGCCGAGGACTGCAGATTTCCCTCGTCAGCAGCCATGGTTTCGCCACAGGCCCGGTGGATCGCAGCAATCACGCCGAATGCGAAGCAAAACTGCGAGCAGCCATCGATACGGCCGCCCAGTTTCAATGCTCAAAAGTCATCACATTCACCGGCATGACGGTCCGCGGAATGTCCGATGCCACCGCAGAATCCAATTGCCTCGAACTCTGGAAACGCGTCATCGACTACGCTGAAATGAATCACGTCACCCTGTGCCTCGAACATCTGAATTCCCTCGATAACTCACACCCCATGAAAGGACACCCGGGGTATTTCGGTGATGATGTCGAACGCTGCTTCGATCTGGTACGCCGCATGGATTCCTCCCACTTCAGGCTGCTGTTCGATATCTACCACGTCCAGATCATGAACGGCGATGTCATCCGCCGAATCGAAAAGAATCACCAGCTCATTGCACACTACCACACCGCCGGCAACCCAGGCCGAAAAGAACTTGATCAACTGCAGGAAATCAACTACGCCGCTGTCATGGCGGCTATCCTCAGAACCGGATACACAGGCTTCGTCGCACAGGAATTTCTGCCCACATGGGCCGATCCAGTGCTCGCGCTGCGACACGCAGCCAGCGTCTGTGACATCTGAACCACCCCCGCACCCAAATCAGCACGACCATCCAATTCATGGCTTGTGGGAATTCACCCAAACCTCCAGAATTGCCCGTGGCAACGCGGCACTGATCCGATATTTGTTCGTCCGCACACTTTTCCCGGCACACAACAGGGACCAATCCGGTGTCAGACATCTCCTCTGTGCTGATTCTTCACGCCTCCGATAACATTGCCGTCGCCCGCCGGGCACTCAGGTCAGGCGAAGACTTCGCATTCGGCGCCAGCGCAGTCACCGTCACAGAACCCATACCCCTGTTTCATAAAGTCGCTGCTCAGCCCATTCCGAAGGGCAGCCCCATCCGCAAGTTCGGACAGCCCATCGGGTCCGCGGCCTGCGACATTGCCCCCGGACAGTGGGTGCACACCCACAACGTCAGCCTGGATCGTGACCGTGCCGGTTACCAGTTCTCCACAGAACTGCTGCAGTTCCCCGTACCGCCGGCACGCACATTTCAGGGCTTCCGCCGCCGTAATGGCTCGGCCGGAACTCGCAACTACATCGCTGTCATCAGCACCGTCAACTGCTCCGCCACAACCTCCCGCTACGTTGCACAGGAACTGGCACGCACCGACCTCAGTCGCTACCCCAACATTGACGGCGTCATACCGATCGTCCACAAAAGCGGCTGCGCCTTCGCCTGGAACAGCGATGATCACCTGCTGCTCAATCGCACACTCGCGGGATTCGCACGACATCCCAACATTGCCGCCTGCATCGTCCTTGGACTCGGCTGCGAAACCGCTCAGGCCTCACACCTGCAGGAGACTCAGGGACTGGTCCAACTCGGCGGTGCCCTCGCCGGCGGTCGTGATGACCTGCCCATGATTCTCAACATCCAGGAAGTCGGTGGCGTTCGCAAAACCGTAGATCGCGCCGTCTCAGTCCTGCGGGAAATGCTGCCCGCCGCCAACGACGTCCGCCGCGTCCCCATTCCACTCTCCGAACTGACGCTCGGCCTGCAGTGCGGAGGCAGTGACGGCGCCAGCGGCATCACCGCAAACCCAGCACTCGGATACGCCAGCGACCTGCTGGTAGCCCACGGCGCCGGCTCCGTCCTGGCAGAAACCCCGGAAGTCTACGGCGCTGAACAACTGCTGACACGGCGATCCATCAGCCGCGAGGTTGGCGAAAAACTGCTGGAACGCATCCGCTGGTGGGAAGACTACGCCCGCCGAAATAACGCCTCCATCGATAACAACCCCTCCTGGGGCAATAAACAGGGAGGCCTCACCACCATCATCGAAAAATCACTCGGCGCTGTCGCGAAAGGCGGCACCGCCCCACTCCTCGACGTCTACCAATTTGCAGAACCCATCACCTCCCGTGGCTTCACCTTCATGGATACCCCGGGTTACGACCCAATCTCCGTGACCGGTCTTGTCGCGGGTGGCTGCCAGATCGTTGTCTTCACCACCGGACGAGGCAGCTGCTTCGGCTGCAAACCCGCCCCCACAATCAAAGTCTCCACCAACACCCAGCTGTTCAATCGCATGCAGGACGATATGGACATCAACGCCGGCTCAATTATCGACGGCGAATCTGTCGAATCCGCCGGCACTCGACTGTTCGAAAAGATCATCTCAGTCGCCAGCGGCGAACAAACACTCAGCGAACAACAGGGAATCGGCGACGAAGAATTCTGCCCGTGGATGCCCGGCCCCATCTTTTGAAGAATCCGGTCAGCGAGCCCTGACCGCGGGCTGCACTGCATGTACCCACCACAGCCGCGGCCCAACCTGCAGCTTGTCCACCTCCCGCAGAAAACCCCGCACACCGCCAATCTCAAACACCTGCAAATTGCCGGAAGCCTCGCCCGCCAGCAACAGATGTCGACCACCCGGCACTATGGCGAAAGAACGCGGGACAGGTTCACAGGGAACCTGCTCCAGCGCAGTCAACTGGTCACCGCCGGCACTGATTCGAAATACCGCCAGTGAATTCACACCGCGATTCGAAACAAACAGATGCTCACCATCCGGATGCACTCGTATCTCAGCTGTACTGTTCTGGCCCCGAAAGTCCTCTGGAATCGTTGACTTCGTCTCGCCAGGCACAAGACTGCTGCCCCGCAGTGTATACACCGTGACAGAATTCCCCTGCTCGTTGTCCACATACGCAATCGGCAGCGTTGGATGCCACGCCAGATGACGAGGACCCGTTTGGTCAGGAAGCTGCAGAAAACGCGGAAACCCAGGCAGCAGTCGCCCGGCCAGCTCCTCAAAACGAAACTGATAGATGCGATTCGGACCCGTGTGAGGCACAAACACCAGACGGTTCGATGGATCAGGCACGATGGCATGAGCCTTCTCGGCTGTCGGGAGCTCCTGCACCGGCCGCTCAGAAATCCGACCATCCGAATCAACCTGATGAACCGAGATCTTCGCTGCCACATAATACGCGGCAAACAGATAACGACCGGTTCGATCCAGCGTAATCTGCGCCGGATCAGCCCCCGCCTCAACAGTGCTGATCAAAGTCAGACGACCAGTCGCAGGCTCAATTCCAAAACTGCAAAGCTGCCCGGTGTCGCGCATCGAAGCAAACAGCCAGCGACCGTCCGCCGATGATGTTAATGCAGCCGGCTCACCCGGAGTCTTCAGACTGACCTTCCGCGCGACACGACCACTCTCTGCTTCAAATGAAAGCAAATGAATGGACCGCTCGTCCGCCACACTGCAGTAAACAAAAATCGGCGACGATACCGACGACTCGTCCGCTGTGACCGCGCCACCGGAAAACAACACACAAAACAGCAGCGACAGTCGCCACACAGCCACGAAGTCACCAAAACATCCCGGCTTCATGCTGCTGCTCCCCAAAACTTACAAGGCCTCAGGTCTTTGCCAGATAAAGCCGCTGAATGTCTTCCACCGTCACATGAATCACTCGCGCAAATCCTGTATGAGTCCGCTCATAGGAGACTTTCGAGGCCAGCTGGGGTTGCTGATGAATCGACCGAGCAACCCAGCGACGGTCCTCATCAGACAAATTTCCCACCGACTTGTCCCAAATCGTCCTCGTCTCCATCACCAGCGAATCCACACGCGGATCAAACTTGTCCATGAAAAAATACTCCCCACGAAACAAAAAAGGAGCCCGACATGAAACATGTCGGACTCCGGAATTCTAATAATCAGAGCCTGAAAATCCCAGCTTGCAGCAGCTATTCCCGACCCGCCGCCTGCAAACGACGACGAGCAGTTTCAATCCTGCGAGCCTTGCTGCGATACTCCTCGTCCAGAGCCGCTCGCTCCGCCAGCACCGCTGACAGTTGCTGCTGGGCAACACGTCGACTGATCTGACCACACTCAACAGCCGAATTCGTCAGCACAGAGACCACCGGCCCCTTCACCTGAACAAACCCGCCGTCAATAAAGTACGACTCAGACTCGCCGCCGGCACCCCTCAGTCGCAGCACTCCGGCACCCAGCCGACCGACCAGCGGAGCACGCCCCGGATACACACCCGCACCACCATCAAACAGCGGCACCTGCAAAGATGCCACCGGACGGTCAAACAGAGTCTTCTCCGGAGTCACCAGCACTAACCGAAGATCGGCCATATCACACTCCAGCACACAACGCTCAGGACACAATCAAAAGCCGTCAGGACTGAGCCTGCATACGCTTATACTGTTCTTCTGCCTCTTCGATTGCACCCACGTACATGAATGCACTCTCCGGCAGATGATCCCACTTGCCGTCACAGAGCTCCTCGAAGCTGCGAATTGTGTCCGCCAGCGGAGTAATCTTGCCGGCCTTGCCCGTGAACACTTCCGCCACAAGGAACGGCTGCGACAAAAATCGCTCAATACGGCGAGCGCGATGCACAACCAGTTTGTCGTCCTCGCTCAATTCGTCAACACCAAGAATCGCAATGATGTCCTGCAGTTCGCGGTACCGCTGCAGAGTCTGCTGCACTCGACGAGCCGCATTGTAGTGCCGCTGGCCAACATACTGCGGATCAAGAATTCGGCTGGATGAAGCCAGCGGGTCAATCGCCGGGTAAATGCCCTTCTCAGAAATTCGACGCTCCAGGTAAATGAACGCGTCAAGGTGAGCAAAAGCCGTCGCAGGAGCCGGGTCCGTCGGGTCGTCAGCCGGTACGTACACGGCCTGTACCGAAGTAATGGCACCGTTCTTCGTCGAAGTAATTCGCTCCTGCAATTCACCCAGTTCTGTGCCCAGAGTCGGCTGATAACCCACTGCAGAAGGCATACGGCCCAGCAGAGCCGACACTTCGGAACCCGCCTGAGAAAACCGGAAAATGTTGTCGACGAACAACAGCGTGTCCGAACCCGTCGCGTCACGGAACCACTCGGCCATCGTCAATGCCGAAAGAGCCACTCGCAGACGTGCTCCAGGCGGCTCGTTCATCTGTCCGAACACCATGCAGGTCTGCTCAATCACCGATCGCCCCGTCTGCCCAATCTTCGTTTCCTGCATTTCCAGCCACAGGTCGTTGCCCTCGCGAGTCCGCTCGCCCACACCCGCAAACACAGAAAAACCCCCGTGAGCACTGGCGATACGAGCAATCAGCTCAGTCAAAATCACGGTCTTGCCCAGACCCGCACCACCGAACAAACCCGCTTTACCCCCGCGAACGAACGGAGTCAGCAGGTCCACCACCTTGATGCCCGTTTCAAAAACCTCAGTCTTCGAACTCAGGCTCTCAAGTGCCGGAGGATGACGGTGAATCGGCCAGCGCTCACTGTGCTCCACTGCACCCCGTCCGTCAATTGCGTCTCCCAGGACGTTGAAAACACGCCCCAGAGTCCCCTTGCCGACCGGAACGGACAGCGGACGCCCGGTGTCCACCACAGTCATCCCGCGACGCATACCGTCCGTGCTGCCCAATGCAACACAACGAACACGACCGCCACCAAGATGCTGCTGAACCTCTCCCGTCACCTTCACACGCCTGCCCTTGACATCCTCGTCAATCAGCAGCGCGTTGTAGATCTCCGGCAGACCGTCCTCAGGAAACTGAGCGTCAAACGTCGATCCGATTACCTGCGACACCTGGCCGCTTTTCGTTGCTTCAATCATGGGTCGCTTGCCCCGCTGGGTCGAATACTGTTAACAATCCGGATCCGTTGAACTCTGCACCTGCTGATCCCAACCGGGTCAGCATCAAACACCCTGATCACAAAACCACCGTCACGGTACTCGTCAGCCGAGCGCCGCAGCACCACCAATAATCTCTGCAAGTTCTGAAGTAATGCCAGCCTGACGAGCGCGGTTGTACTGCTGCTTCAGGCTGCCCGCCATCTCGTCCGCGTTCTCCGTCGCACCCTTCATGGCAACCATTCGCGCGATCTGCTCGCTCACAATGGCGTCCAGGAAGCACTTGAACAGCTTCGCACGAAATGCGGCCGGCACAATCTCAGAAAGAATCTCTTCCGCCGATGGCAGAAACTCGTAATCAACCCGACCGCCACCAGCACTGCCACCCGCCCCGGCAAGGCTGGAGATTGGCAGGATCGTCTCCACCACCGACAGTTGCTTCGAGGAGGAAATGAACCGCGTGTAGGCCACATCCAGCCGATCAATCCGACCGGCAATGTAGTCATCCACATACCTCGAGGCCAGAACCTCCACCTCTGCAAACGTCGTCTTGTCCTCGAAGTGGGTGTAGGCCTGAGAATAGGCAATCTTCTGGAAGTTCAGAAACTTGATGCCCCGCTTGCCGGAGACCTCCAGCGAAACATCGACACCACGCTCCCGCAGCCCGCGCAGATGAGCCACAGCCTGCCGCAGCACGCTGGCGTTGTAACCGCCGCACAAACCTCGGTTCGCGGTCAGCACCAGCATGACACTGCGTTTCTCCTCAGCGTGCTTCTCCAGCAGCGGATGTGAAAAACGCAGTTCAGCCTGCCCGAGGTCGCCGACAATCTCAGAAATCTTCCGAGTATACTCGGCGGCCTCTGTGGCTCGGTCCATCGCCTTCTTGAAGCGACTGGTCGCAATCAGCTCCATCGTGCGCGTAATCTTGCGGATGTTACGCACCGCCTTGAGCCGTTTTACCAGCAAACGTCTGTTCGCCATGAATCAGCCACACCGCAGAAAGGTTAACAAATCACGCCCACACACTGGCACCCATCATTTACGACTTCGCGGCCTGACGAGCCACGAAGGCCTCCAGAGCCTTCTTCAGCAGCCCCTCAATCTCGTCCGTCAATGCAGCCTCAGCGACCAGCTTGTCCCGCATGTCTGCATGCTCGGTCCGAATGAACTCGTGCAGTTCCTTCTCCACCGCCTGCACGCGATTCACTGGCACCTTGTCGAAATAGCCCTTCGTTCCCGCGTAAATCGCAATCACCTGATCCGCGACATGCAATGGAACATACTGCGGCTGCTTCAACAGCTCCACCATCCGGTAGCCACGATCCAACTGGGCCTGAGTCGCCTTGTCAAGTTCGGTACCAAGCTGAGCAAATGCCTCCAGCTCACGGAACGCAGCAAGGTCCAGACGCAGACTGCCCGCAATCTTCTTCATGGCCTTCGTCTGAGCGTTACCGCCCACGCGGCTCACCGAGATACCCACGTTGATCGCAGGACGAATCCCCTTCCAGAACAGGTCCGGCTCAAGGTAAATCTGGCCGTCCGTAATCGAAATCACGTTCGTGGGAATGTAGGCCGAAACCTCGCCTTCCAGAGTCTCGATGATCGGAAGTGCCGTCATCGACCCACCACCCAGTTCCTTGTTCAGCTTAACAGCACGCTCCAGCAGTCGGCTGTGGCAGTAAAACACGTCCCCAGGAAACGCCTCACGACCCGGCGGACGTCGCATCAGCAGCGACAACTGACGGTAAGCCACAGCCTGCTTGGAAAGGTCATCATAGACCACCAGAGTGTGCTTGCCCTGGTACATGAAGTGCTCAGCCATGGCAGCGCCGGCGTACGGCGCGATGTACTGCAACGGCGCCGGATCCGCACTGCTGGCAGCCACAACGATCGTGTAGTCCAGTGCACCGTTCTGTCGCAGAACTTCAACCACACCGGCAATCGACGCTGCACGCTGGCCACAGGCCACGTACACACAGATTACTCCGGTACCCTTCTGGTTCAGAATCGTGTCGATCGCAATCGCTGTCTTGCCAGTCTTGCGGTCGCCAATGATCAGTTCTCGCTGGCCCCGACCGATCGGAGTCATGGCGTCAATGGCCTTGATCCCCGTCTGCAATGGCTCCTTCACCGGTTGTCGCTCGGCCACCCCGGCAGCCTGCCACTCCACCGGACGTGCGTCACTGGTAATCACCGGGCCCTTGCCGTCCAGCGGCACGCCCAGAGGATCCACCATACGCCCGAGCAGCGCATCTCCGACAGGTACGGACAAAAGTGTGCCCGTAGAACGAACCTCGTCGCCCTCGGCGATCTTCAGGTAGTCCCCGAGAATCACCACGCCGACGCTGTTCTCTTCGAGGTTGAAGGCGAAACCGCGAGTACCGTTCGAAAACTCGAGCATCTCGCCCGACATCGCCGTCGAAAGACCCGTGCAGCGAGCGATACCGTCGCCCACCTCAATCACGCGGCCAACTTCCGCCGTCTGCATCAGACCACGGAAATCTTCAATCTCCTTCTGGATGACTGAAGCGATCTCGTCCGCTTTGAATTTCATTGAAAGCTTTCTCCACCAATCGTGCCCGCAGACTCTTCAAACGGGAACGCAGCGATGAATCAAAAACAGTATCCCCAACCTGCAGCACCATGCCACCCAGCAGGTCAGCATCCACAGACTCTTCCAGAATCGGGTCAAAACCAAAACGCCCCTTCAGGGACGATCGAATCTCTTCCCGAGACGTCTGAGACAGCGGACGTGCCGAACGTACCCGGACACGCTGCTTCCCCGACTCGATCTCAGTCAGCCGAACCACAACTTCACGAATCACCGGCAACAGGGAGAAACGACCATGCCGCACCAGAACTCGGAGAAAGTTCACGAAAAACTCAGTGGCCCGCGGAGCAATCACGCGGTCCAGTATGCCAAGTTTCTCGTCACGCCCCACCGAATCGGACATCAGCACGTCCGCAAACCCAGGCCAGCCACCCAGCACGTCATCCACAAACGAATGCAGTTCCGACTGCCAGTCAGAGCCACCCTGAGTACGGGCAGCAGTGATGTAGGACTGCGCATACAGAGTCGCCACAGCGCGAGTGCCGGGATCTTCCAGCAACCTCTCAGGTCGACTATTGAATTTCGCGTCAGACATGGACAGCCTTCACTTCTTGCCTGCAGACTACGCCGCCAACAGCAAATCACACCGAGTAAACGTCAACGGGCAATCGAAGCCAAAGCTTCCGTCACCAGTCGCTCCTGATCAGAGTCCTGCAAAGTACGCCCCAGCACATGCTCGGTGGCAAGGACCACCTGAGCATTCAATTGGCTGAAAACGTCCGCCAATGCTGCATCCTTCGCCTGCCGGATCTCATCCTTCGCTCGCTGACGCAGCAGATCAACTTCCCGCTGAGCACCAGCAATCAGATCCTGACTGGTCCTCTCGGCGTCCCGTCGAGCCTCTGCGATCATCGACTGAACGTGCTGCTCGGCTTCGCGCAGCTGCCTCTGATAGTCCGCCAGCATAGCCTCTGCCTTCTTCCGGTTCTGCTCTGCCTCAGCAATCGCGCTGCGAATTCCCGCTTCGCGCTTGTCCAGGCCCTCGATCATCGGCTTCCAGGCAAACTTGCCAAGAACCAGCAGAAACAGGAAAAATACCACCAGTGACCAAAGGGCCAGATCACCCTTTAATCGCATGGGAACGCCAGTCTCATGACCACCACCGTGATCCCCCTCGGCACTGCTCTCAACAGCCATGCACGACGAACACGTCGGCAGACCACATGCGAAAACAGCAAACGTGAGCAGGAACACCAACCCTGCAGGCCGAAACTTACCGGCGATCTTAACCGCGGACTTCATTGCAGCTACCCCGAACACGAACGACACAGAACACGCAGCAACCAGTATCGGCCATTAATTCCGTCGGCGAAAGACCCGGTAACGACCGCCTGCCACTGGCACGCAGCACATCCCCGAGACCTCAAAACCGAATCATCACTTGATCATGCAAACGATCAGACCGATCACCGCGGCACCTTCAATCATGGCTGCCACGATCACCATCGAACCGCGGATGTCACCGGCAACTTCCGGCTGACGTGCCATGCTCTCGAAAGCCGCCACTGACAGTCGTGAAATACCCAGACCAGCACCGATGACCACCAGACCGGCACCAAACGTGGCGGTCAGATTGATCAGCGCAGTGCCACCAGCAGCGGCACCCGCGGCAGCAGCACCAGCAGCGGCACCTTCCTGGGCCAGAGCAGGCACGGTCAGTGCCGCAAACGCGCAAACGAACATCATCGCAAACTTCAGAATCTGAGCCACAACAAACTCCTCTTAGTCAGAAACCAACCACGTCTGCAAAACACCTGCCCCACGACGGCCGACAGGCTAGAACATCAACAAAACTCCCGGACACCATGCACCGGCACTTCAGTGCTTATGCACAGCTCCCGAGATGAAGATCGTTGCCAGAAATGAAAACACATAGGCCTGCAGAACCGCCACGAGCAGTTCCAGCAAACCGACACCGATCTGCCCCAGAACGCTGCCCACTGTCACCACCCCCCAGAGGGCAGCAGGACCATCAGCAGCAGTACCAATGAACCCGAGAATCACGCCCAGAGCAGTATGGCCACCCATGATGTTACCAAACAGTCGCAAGGCCAGAATCGTGTGCTTAATGAAGAACCCCATCAGCTCGATGGGGAACATCAGTGCAGACATCGCGAGATTCCCCACGCCCGTCATCCCCGTGTTCGGAATCAGGTTCGCGAAAAATCCCCCCACCCCCATCGCCTGAACACCAAACAGAAAGCTGCCTAGAAAGGCGCTGAAGGCCAGCGCCGCAGTCACATTGATATTGCCCGTGGCAGAGCCCAGCGAGGGTACAGCCCCCAGCAGGTTGCAGAACAGCACGTAAAAAAAACAACTCCACACGAACGGAAGATACTTGTCAGCCGGGTGACCGCCTGTCGGAACCGCACCATGCTGACCGGATCCGTGAGTCCCGTGGCCATGTTCGCCGTGAGCATGACCACCGTGGCCGTGGTCGTCGCCATGGCCGTGGTCATGCGAGTGATCACCGATCGTGGGGCGAACGACCTGATCACGAATCGCCAGAGCAAAAGCTTCCCAGAAATTCCAGAAACGCCCCTTCGCAGGCTGGCCGGAACGAATCCGGGATGCCAGACCACGGAAGATCACCAGACACAACAGCAGCACCACAACCTGCAGCACCATGAACTTGGTCACGATGAGACCCGGGTGCTTCGCTGTCCCGGCAAACGGCTGCGGAATCAGAATTTTGCCATACAGGGCTTCGTTCACAGTTTTCAGTGACGCGTCCTGGCTGAGATGCAGAACATACTTCACATGCCAGGGCACCTGGCCAACGTCAGAGTATGCGTGCGACGAAGTCAGCAAACTCGGCACTTCAAAATAGCCGAAATCGCGTACGTGATGAAAATGGTCTTCAGCACTCATCTTGCGATCGATTCCGCCAAAAACTCTGACACTGTTGACACCGAACTACGTCTGCGAGCCACGCCTGTCCACTGTTTTCTCAGGCAGCCCGGGAAATTTCCAGTCAATCGGCAATTCCAGTCAAAGGCGGAAAGGAAATCCCGAAGTCGAGAGCACCCGAAAGGACCCCGGTGGCTCGCGAAAGACAAATCCTGCCGTAACAGCCCCACCCAAACAGTGCCCACGACCGCTGCAGACCCGAAACTCAAAGGCTGCAACTTTCAGAACCTGTCAAATGCACCGAACAGCCAGAACAAGGGTCAAACTTCTACTTTCCACGAACCCTGACACTGACTTCCCAGGATTCAAAAGCCAGACTGACCAGATAAAATCCCATCAGCCAGCCGTAGAACTCGGTAATCCCAACGTCCGGCCTCCACACCTTCACCGCCAGCACGGACACCAGCAACACCGACACCCGCAGGCCCATCATGACCAGGACGGACTTTAAGGGGTCCTTCAGGATCGGCAATCCCGATAGCAACAGATTGATAAATCCAGGAATGACCACGATCAGGAGAGCCCTCGTCATCCAGCCCGAGCCGGACTCACCAGCCAGCCAGCGCGACGGCCACCAGCTGATGACCCACAACGCGACCGACAAAATCAGCAGGTTCAGAGCACCCCTGGCAATCTGAACTCCTGAAACATGGCTGCCACCCGAACTGCTCACACCCCGCCCCCCCCTCCGCAAACCCAGGTCACCGTCACCCCGGTCACTCTTCGGTCGTATCTGAGTTTTTTTTTGCCGAGGGTGCAACCGATACCCCGGGTTTTTCGCCCCCCATCGCACTTCGGCTTTGCCTGATGCCCTTTTCGCGTGCTGACTGCCGTTCCAACCTGCCCACCACCTGTCGCACTGCCAGTACGGCCGAAACAGCACCTGTCAGGCCGCCGCAGATCGTCAGCAGCGGCAAACAGCCGTAACGGCGATCCAGCCAGTAGCCCCCATACGTCAGCAAACCGGCCGACAGCGATGCCGACAACAGCTCATGGGCCGTGCGGTACGATTCCCCAATCGATTGCCCCTCGTTCCGACGATTCCGCCCGCTCCTCCCCGCCTCGCCGTCCATCAGGGCTGCACCTCGGTGAGGATCTCACCGATCAGCGGCTGAGCTGTGGATGCACTGGCCACGCGAATTCGACTGCTGCTCAGCCCCGGACGACCACAGCGAACCTGCAACAGAAATTCGGCCGATTTCCCCGCCTCAATCTCCGGCAATGAGCGAAACACCAGCACGCCATTCTCCGCGATGTAGTCAGAAGGCCCCTCCACGTCGATCAGAGTCATCCCGGCCGGCAGCTCGCAGGACATGCCGACCGACCGAGCCGGCTCAGAGCCGGAGTTGCGAATCAGCACTTTCAGCGTCGCCTGCTGACCAGATCTCGCAGTCGCCGCTCCGCCGGCCGGCAATGCAGCCAGCTCCAGCTGCAGGTCAGCACTGCCCTCCACCTGCGTCACCTCTTCGGCAGAGGCCAGATCGCCAAAATCGGTCTGGGCAGAGACCCGGTGCGCACTGCGACCACTCTTACCGGCCTGCAGGTCCGCCAGAAACTCCGTCGTCTCGCCGGGATTCAATGTCCCCACAAACCACTCCACGGTACGTTCCGCAGCCAGATAACGGCCGCCACGGTTGGCTGAGACAAACTGAAAACCCGCCGGCAACTGATATCGCGCGCGGACATTGGCCGTCGCGACGAGACCTGTGTTCTCCAGCTGCAGCACATAGCTGCCCTGCTGCCCGGTGATCTCCTGATCGGGTGTCCGCAATGCCAACCGCAACTCCGGCTCAGCGACCTCTACCTTTGCCGTCGTCTCCGCCAGCAGTTCTCCCGTACCTGCAGCTTTCAGCTCAATCTCCTGCAGACCTCCGGCAATTGCGGTCAGCGAAAGACGAGCCTTCCGGGATTCACCGGGATTCAGAGTCCCGATGTCAATCGTTACAACGGCCCCGGATTTGTGCTCAAGTCCGTCCGGCAGGCTGGCTACCAGCACCACATCCTCCGCTCGACCCGAACCGGGATTGCTTACTTCCACCATCACGGACGTCTGCTGCCCCAACTCAGAATCCTCGGGAGCCACCACAGACAATGCCAGCTTCGGTTCGGTGATGCTCAGCCGGCAGACTGCTGCAGCACTTACCGACACGGCGGCTTCAAGTCGCGGTTCACCCGCAGACTGCGGACGAATCCTCAACGAAATTTCCCGGGATTCTCCAGCTCGCAGGCTGCCCAGTGACCACCGCAATTCGCCGCCCGCTGACTGCTCAGCCGACGGTTCCGACTCCAGTAACTCCACCTCAGGCGGACACAACACCTCAGCCACCGCGCCAAACAGCGTCGCTGCACCGGAATTGCGAACGACCAGCTGCACTGTGCTTTCAGTCCCCGGAGTCATCTCAGCGGGATACAGCCACTCGATCGTCGCCGTCGGTTGCTGCGGCCTCCCAGCATCGGTGATGGGTAGATCCTGGCGGGGCGCGACGACTGCCGCAGCAGACAGTTCCAGGGGCTTACCGGCTTTCGCCGTAACCTGGGGCACGCGTCCGGGCTCCGCTGACACGGGGCGCTTCTGCACCCTCGGCCTCGGCGGCTCCGGTTCAAGCGTTTCCAAAAACTCGCTGGCATCCTCACTTGCCGCGCTGAATCCCATCAGTTCAATCGGTCGCCGACCGACCGCCGAGCCCCTGGCTGTGTCCTCAACGACGCGACTGAGCACCGCCGGACGAATCTTCTCCCGCATCGGCACCTGCCGCGAGATCGGCTCGGATTCCGCCGACGAACCAGTCGTTGCAGTCGGGATCGCAGGACGCTCCGAAGCTGATGGCACCCCGGAAAAAGTTGTCATGCTGGCACCGGAGACGCGACGCTGCGAGGGCCGCACAGCCTGGTGACGCATCCGCTCCGAAAGCGTCGACTGCTGGGCAGCAGCCACGTCAGCCGTCAGCACACCGATCACAGCCGCCAGCAGAAACACATCCCGTATTGGCATCTCGGCAACTCCCGTCAGTTCCCCGGTCAAGCGGAATCCACACCCCGACGTCACAACCCGGGCGCAATCAGACCGCGATGTCTCTATGTTCGAGTTTTCAGGTTCAATGGCTTAAATCGATCCGGGCAACTGGGCGGTTTATGCGGACTTTCACGACTGCAACGAAAATTCCGCAATCAACAACAACCCCACAGATCGGCATTTTTTGCCTTGCCAGCCCGGGGACACATCACCGGGGACACATC
>Ga0209985_10000568_pt1 | contig 39501 bp, 37 predicted proteins | sample NOAtaG_FD_187305 | JGI IMG/M metagenome (GOLD analysis project Ga0209985, IMG submission 187305) | Freshwater lake microbial communities from Lake Erie, under a cyanobacterial bloom - NOAA_Erie_Diel6S_1000h metaG (SPAdes) (version 2) | ecosystem: Environmental > Aquatic > Freshwater > Lake ...
GAACCGTGCGGCGAGGTGAAGCGGCGTCACGCCGTCGCCGTCCTGCATCGTGACATCCGCGCCGGCTTCGACGAGCCGCGCGATCTCTGCGGCGCTGCCCGATTCGGCCGCGCGCGACAACGCCGCGGCGTGCGCCGCGCGTTCGACAAGTTGATCTGCAGCCGCGTCCGCGCCGCCCGATGTGCACACGGGCTTCGTGCATGCACCGATGAACAGGACCAGCGTCGCGCCGACCGTGAGCGATGCGATCCGACGGAGAAGATGTGGGTGATGGGCGCGTGGTGGCATGGGAAGACCAGCGGTTGGACGCCCGTCCCCCTTCGCGGCGCCAGATCGGGAGCCTACGGCCCCGACCTCGAATCCGCCATCGGTTCGCGGCGGTCGAGCGGCTACGATTGACGCCCCGAACGCGCCGACGATGCACGATTCCGCAGCCAACTCCCCCGCCGCGCTCCGCGACGCCGACCGCTACGAGGTTGTCGTCATCGGTGGCGGCCACGCGGGCACCGAGGCCGCACGCGCAGCGGCCGCGGCGCTCGGCGCCGGCGCGCGCGTGGCGCTCGTCACGATGGAGCCCGCGCGCCTCGGGCAGATGAGCTGCAACCCCGCGATCGGCGGACTTGCGAAGGGCCAGATGGTGCGCGAGATCGACGCGCTCGGCGGGCTCATGGGCCTCGCGGCCGACGCATCAGGCATCCAGTTCAAGGTACTGAACGGCTCGAAGGGCCCCGCCGTGCGCGGGCCGCGCGCGCAGTGCGACAAGTACGCGTATCGCGCCGAGGTCCAGCGCTTGCTGGCCGAGATCCCCGAGATCGATGTGATCGCGGGCACGGTCGACGAGATCGTGCGCGACGCCGACGGCGCCGCGTGCGGCGTGGTGCTCGCGGCGGGCTCGCAGCGAGTCGGCGCCGACCGCGCGGCAATCGCTGCAAACACCGCGGGCGACGCGCTCGCGCAGCCGCCGTTCACGGTCGCGCTCGAGGCGCGCGTGATGGTTCCGCGCGCGCTTGCGGCGCGTGCTCTGGTGTTGACCACAGGCACCTTCATGCGCGCCCTCATGCACACGGGCGAAGAGAAGAACGAAGGCGGCCGCATCGGCGAGGGCAGCGCGCGCGGGATCAGCGCAACGCTCAAGAGCCTCGGATTCGAGCTCGGCCGGCTGAAGACGGGCACGCCGCCGCGCGTCGCGCGCGGGTCGATCGACTGGAACGCGCTCAAGCCCGCCCTCGGCGACGCGGTGCCGACCGCGTTCAGCGACCGTTCGCCCGGCGCGATGCCGCTCGGCCGCTTCCCGCATCTTGCGCAGACCGATTGCCGCGAGACCGAGACTTCTGCGGAGATTCACGCGCTCATCCGCGCGAACCTCGACCGCGCGCCCATGTATTCCGGGCAGATCGACGCCGAGTGCGGCCCCCGCTACTGCCCGTCGATCGAGGACAAGATCGTGCGCTTCGCAGACCGCGATTCGCACCATGTGTTCCTCGAGCCTGAGTCGCTCTTCACGGATGAGGTCTATCTGAACGGCGTGTCGACCTCGCTGCCGGCCGATGTGCAGCTGGAGATCGTGCGCGGCATGCGCGGGCTCGAGAACGCCGAGATCCAGAAGTTCGGCTACGCGGTCGAGTACGACATGGTGTGGCCGCATCAGATCGACGCGACCACCGAGACGAAGCTCGTGCCGGGGCTCTTTCTCGCGGGGCAGATCAACGGAACGAGCGGCTACGAAGAGGCGGGCGCGCAGGGCCTCGTCGCGGGCGTCAACGCGGCGCGGCGCGCGCGCCGGCTCGAACCCGTGCGCCTCGCGCGGCACGAAGCCTACACCGGCGTGCTCATGGACGACCTCGTGACGCGCACGCCGCGCGAGCCGTACCGCATGTTCACCTCGCGCGCCGAGCATCGCCTGCTCCTGCGCGCCGACAACGCCGACGAGCGGCTCACCGCGCTCGGCGCGTCGTGGGGCATCGTCGGCGGCGCGCAGCTTGCGGCGTTCGAAGACCGCATGCGCGCGAAGGACGCGGTCACGCGCGCGCTCGGCGAGATGCGCGAGGGCGGCGCGCGGCTCCTCGACCTCGCGAAGCGGCCCGATGTCGAGGTCGCGTGGCTCGCGGAGCGCGTGTCGCGCGCGGTTGGCGAAGTGCCCGCGGCGTTGCTCGAGCGCATCGTCACCGATGTGCGCTACGAAGGCTATGTCGTGCGGCAGAACGCCGAGATCCGCCGCCAGAGCGAGTACGACTCGGTGGCGATTCCCGAGTCGCTCGACCCGCACGCGATCCGCGGGCTGCGTCGCGAGGCGATCGAGACGCTCGCACGCTTCCGCCCCCGCACGCTCGGCCAGGCGAGCCGACTTGCAGGAATCTCGCCGGCGGATGTGACCGTCGTCGCGATGTGGGTGCGACGCGCGGTACGCGAGCAGGCCTGAACAGGTCTCTCACGGAGACACAGAGGCACAGAGAAGAGAAGAGAAGAGAAGAGAAGAGAAGAGAAGAGAAGAGAAGAGAAGAGAGAGAACAAGCCTCCGATCGATCCGCGTCCAACGCGATCCAACCCAAGGTCTTGGCCTCTGTGCCTCTGTGTCTCCGTGAGAAAATCCGAACCGTTCGCTACCGCCGAAGCGTCTCAGCACATGCTTTCGGCGAGATCGACCAGCAGCCGCACGCCGTAGCCTGTCGGGCCCGCGACGCAGAGGTCGGTCGGGCCGTCGGAGTTCGCCACGCCCGCGATATCGATGTGCGCGAACGGCACGCTCTTGTCGACGAAGTAGTCGAGGAACGCAGCGCCCTGGATCGGGTGCGCGAGCCGCGACGGGTTCGAGTTGATGATGTCGGCGTGCTGGCTCTTCATGTGGTCCTTGTGCTCCTTCCAGAGCGGCAGGCGCCACACCTTCTCGCCCGTGCGGTCGGACGACGACTCGATCGCGTCGCGCAGCTTCGCGTCGTCGCAGAAGTAGCCGGCGCTCCACGAGCCAAGCGCAGTCACCACGCCGCCCGTGAGCGTCGACAGCTCGACCATCGTGGTCGGCTTGTACTTCTCGCAGCCGTAGGAAATCGCGTCCGCCAGCACGAGGCGCCCCTCGGCGTCGGTGTTCGTCACCTCGACCGTCGTCCCGTTGTACATCGTGATGATGTCGTCGGGGCGGTAGGCGTTCGAGCTCACCATGTTCTCCGCAGCCGGGAACAGCGCGACGACATGGATCGGCAGCTTCGCGTGCGCGATCGCGTGCATCGCGCCGAACACGGCGGCGCCGCCGCACTTGTCGTACTTCATCCCCTTCATGCCGTTGTTCACCTTGAGCGAGTAGCCGCCGGTGTCGTAGGTGAGGGTCTTGCCGACGAGGGCGAGCGTCTTGCCGCGCGCCTTCGAGCTGACGCGCTTCGGCTTGTACTCGAGGATCGCGATGAGGCTCTTCTCGTCGCTCCCCTGCCCGACCGCCACGATGCCGCCCATTCCGAGCTTCTTCGCGTCGTTGAACGAGATGAGCTTGAACGAGAGCCCCGCCGCGCGCGCGAGCTTCTTCGCCTCGCCGGCGAACCAGTTCGGCGTGCAGATGTTGGGCGGCGTCGCCGCGATGCGGCGCGCCTCGTTCACGCTGGCGCCGACCTCGAGGCCGCGCGCGACACCATCGGCAAATGCGCCGCTTCCCGCGTCGATCGCGAGATTGCCCGCGCGCGGCGTGCGCTGCGTCGCCTTGCCGTCGAACATATCGACGCGCCAGTTCGCAAGCGCGAGCCCCTCGCCCATCGCCTGGCCGAACTCGCGTGCGTCGCGCGCCGCGAACATGCCGCCGAACGCAACGCGCGCCTTGCCGACCTTCATGCGCTCGAGCCCGCGCACGAGCCGCGCGCCAGCGGTGCGCGCCGACTTCGCGTTGAAGTCGGCCTTCTTGCCGAGTCCGAGGATCACGGTGCCGTCGGACGCCGCCGTCGTCTCGCCGAGTTCGGCGCGGAAGCTCGCGGCCGAGACCGCCGCATCGCGCGCGGCGTTGCGGTCGCCCTTCGCAAGCGACTTGTCGTCGGCATGGACGGCGAGAATGACTGGCGCCTTCGGCGCACGAGCGATCGTGATACGGTCAAACATGGAAGCTCCGAATTGCGTCTCGCGTCAGGCGCGCAGCGTCGATGGATCCTCGCCCCGCTCGATCGCCTCGATCTTGTGGAGGCGGCGGAGATGCCTGCCTCCGTCGAACGGCGTGCGGGTCCAGGTGTCGACGATGCGCTTCACGAGCGTGTGTCCGATGAGGTCCGCCGAGAGGCAGAGGACATTCGCGTCGTTGTGGGTGCGCGAGAGCTGCGCCGAGAGCTCGTCCTGCGCGAGCGCTGCGCGGATCCCGCGGATCTTGTTGGCCGCGATGCACATGCCGATGCCGGTGCCGCAGATGAGGATCGCTCGGTCGGCCTCGCCGCGCGCGACCTTGCTGCACGCGGCGAACGCGCTGTCCGGATAGTCGCTCGAGCCGCCGTTCAGGTCGCAGACGACCTCGACCTCGTGCCCATCGGCCTTGAGGTGCGAGACGAGCGCCTGCGTGGCGGCGGCTCCGCGGTGGTCACATCCGAGCGCGATCTTCATGCCCTTAGCATCCCCGCGACGCGTCTCGGAATCAACTCGGCGAAATAGGCCGCCAGGTCGTCGTAGGCGCGTTGGCCGAGCCCGATGGGGTCGTCGACATCGCCTTCCGGGTCGATCGCGTGGATTCTGGCCTCTGCAGCGGCATCCCCGGCGACCATGGCGCGGGCCCGCGCCACATGCGCCGCCGTCATTCCGAGAACAAGATCGGCGCGGCGGATCATGTCGGGCGTGAGTCGCTTCGCGTGGCCGGGCAGCGGCGCGCGCATCTCCTCGAGCACCGCGATCGTCTCCTCGCTTGTCGGCGCGCCCTCAAAGGCGGCCACGCCGGCCGACGCGAAGAAGAGCGAGCCGGTCGACGGCGGAAACTTCCCCTGTTCGAACAGCTTCTGCGCGATGCCTTCCGCCATGGGTGAACGGCAGGTGTTGCCAGAGCAGACGAAGAGGACCGTGCGCATGCGCGTGATCCTACAGATCGCCGCGCCGACGCGCCTCGCGGCCGTCGGCGTCGTCGCCCGGCTCGTCGGCGAAGAAACCTTCCTCGTCCTCGCGGGGAGCGGCCTCGGCCTCGTCCTCCCAGCCCGGCGGCGGCGCGTTCTGCTCGAGCAATGCCTGTGCTCTGGGAAGGTCCATCCGACGCACCATCACCGAGACGAGGCCCGGCGCTTCGGCACGCAATTGCGCCGTGAGCCCGCCGATCACCACGGCGGGCACCCCCTGCGACTCGAGATCGCCCACGATGAGCAACGCCGAGAGTTCATCGGGAACCCGCGTCAGGACGACGAGATCCTCCGCACCGGCCACGATCAGGCCGCTCCGATCGCGGAGCGCTCGAAGGTCGCGCTCTTGTCCGCGTCCTCCGGGTTTTCCTGCGGCACATACGGGTCGCCCAACTCGTCGAAGATGCGGCGGCAGCCCGGGCACTCGTGGACGCGCCGCTCGCCGACGAGGATGGCGTCGAACTTGGTCGAGCAGGCGGGGCAGGTTCCCTGGCGGATGCCGGACAGCGCCACGCCACGCTCCATGCGCCGCAGCACGAGGAACACCACCCGTGCGATCACGACGAGGAAGATCGACGAGATCAGCATCACCAGGGGCACGATCGGGTAGATCAGCGTGAACGCAAACGCGACGAAGAACGCCGCGATAAAGCAGAACAGCACGGTGACGCCGTAGATCTCGTTCAGGCCGCGGAGGAAGCGGTACAGCATGGGCGGGAGGGTATTCGGGCCGTTGCGTCCGCAGAGGCGGCGTCGGTCGGAAACGGTGAGAAATCGCGGGTGCGGAGCCTGTCTATTCCGCTGCAACCGCCCCAACGGGCGGTACACTGCCTCGGCTTCGACCACAACATGGCGGATTCCGCCGAGAAGTCGAAGAGACGCCCGGGCCGCACGCCAGCGCGCGGCAGACCGAGGGGCGTCGAATGACGAAGGGGCACACGATGAAGTTGATCTGCGACCGTCTCTCCCTGTCCGACGCGCTCACCATGGCAAGCGGCGTGGTCGCCTCGCGCACGCCGTCGCCCGTCCTCCTCTGCCTCAAGCTCACCGCCAAGAAGTCGAGCTCGGGCGGCACCCTCCAGATCAGCGCCACCGACTCCGAGATCGGACTCGTCCTCTCTGTCCCGAATGTGGACATCAAGGAAGAGGGCGAGGCGCTCATCCCCGCCGACAAGCTGAACCAGATCGTCCGCGCGTGCGACGACTCGACCGTGTCGATCTCGGTCGACCGCACCCTTGCCACGATCTCGACCGAGAGCTCGACCTTCAAGGTGTTCGGCTACGAGCCCCGCGAGTTCCCCGGCGTCCGCAAGCCGAGCGACCGCACCGACTTCGAGGTCGACGCCGGCACGCTGCGCCGCCTCATCCACCGCACCAGCTTCGCGACCGCCCGCGACGACTCGCGCTACGCGATCAGCGGCGTCCTGGTCGACCGCAAGAAGACGCAGCTGCGCCTCGTCGCCACCGATGGCCGCCGCCTCGCGGTCGCGCGCGGCACCTGCAAGGGCGGCGACAACGACATCACCTTCATCGTGCCGACCAAGGCGCTCAACGCCCTGCTCCGCCTGATGTCCGACCCCGATGCGGCCGTGCGCGTCGCGCGCGACGGAAACCAGGTGATCTTCCAGGTCGGCGACGCGGCCTCGGGCGCCACGCTCGTCTCGAGCGTCGACGAGCGTGCGTTCCCTCCGTTCGAGGATGTCATCCCGAAGGAACACGACCGCCGCGCCACCTGCGATGCGGGCGAACTCGGCGGCGCGATCCGCCGCGCGAGCCTGCTCACCAACGAGGAATCGAAGGGCGTGCGCATGAGCTTCGCGCAGAAGCAGCTCACCCTGACGAGCCGCGCGCCCGAGATGGGCGAGTCGGAAGTCCGCATCGACGGCATCGCCTACCAGGGCGAGCCGATCGACATCGCTTTCAACCCGACCTTCATCGTCGATGTGCTCAAGGTCATCGACTCGGAGCAGGTCATCATCGAGATGAAGGCCCCGAACAAGCCGGGCGTCATCAAGGTGGGCAACGACTTCACCTATGTGGTGATGCCCGTCAGCCTGCAGTAATGAGCGCTCGCAACCTGCTTCGCAACTTGCTCGCTTTGGTGCGTCCGTGAGCGGCGGCTTCTCGTTGCTCGCCTTCGGCAAAAACACAGCCGGCCTGTGTGCCCACCGAAGCGGGCGCCGCAGGCCGGCTGAAGTCACTCAGTTGAGAGCGCTCACTTCTTGTACTTGACCGAGCAGCCGTACGGCTTGGTCTCGCTCGGCGAAACCGACTCGCCCTTCTTGAGCTGGGTCACGGCGTTGACGACATAGTTCATCTTGCCGTCGCCGCGGCCGTCGTTGTTGTCGATCGCGCCCTGGTAGACGAGCTTGCCGTTCGCGTCGATCACATAGCAGTGCGGCGTGGTCTTCGCGCCGTACATCAGGCCGACCGCGCCATCGCTGTCGAGGAGCGCCGGGATCTCGACCTTGTGCTCCTTCATGTACGCAGCGGTGCCCTCGAGGCTCGACGGACGCGCAGCGCTCGAGTTGATCGCGACATAGACGACATCCGAGTACTGCTCGGTGACGGCCTTGATGGTGTTGGCCACGGTGCCGTCCTTCATGACGCGCACGCAGACGGGGCACTCGGGGTTGATCCACTCGAGGACCACGACCTTGCCCTTCGCGTCGGAGAGGCTCCACTCCTTGCCATCGGTGGTCTTGAGCGTGAAGTTCGGGGCGGCCTCGCCGACCTTGGCCCTGGCGAAGCTCGACTCGGCCTTCTTGCCTTCCTTGCGGCCTTCCTTCTTGCCGCCCTTCTCCTTCTCGGCGGGCGCGGTCGGCTTGGTGCCGTCCTGCGCGAGGACGAGGGTGGTGAAGCCGGCTGCGAGCGAGGCGGCGAGGACGACGCTGATCAACTTGGTCATGGAGACTCCTTCAGTGTGAAAGTGGAAGATACGGTTCGAAGATGGCGGTCAGGGAAACGCGCCGCGCACTCATCGGCTACTTCGCGGCGGGTACGGGAACGCGGAACGAATAGGCAGGGCCGTTCTTGCCGACAAGCAGGATTCCTGCGACCTCGAGCGGCTTTCCGAGGGTGCTCTCCCGCGAAAGCGCGATCTCGGCGCGCAGCGCCGCTCCCTTCGCGTCCGCGAGGAAACCCGATGCAAGCTGCGCGCCGGGGGTTTCGAAAGGGAAAAACCGCAGTTCCGTCGCACCAGGGGCCTCGACGGTGAGCACGGCCGACTCCTCGGCGACTTCTGCGATCGCACACTTCCAGTCGGCGGGCATCGGCTTCGGCACTCGCGCCAGCGACTCCGCGAGTGCCTTGGCGAGCGGCGCATCGGCCGCGACGGGCTTGGCGAGATCCGCCTTGGCCTCGTTCTGGCCCATGAGGCACGATTCCTTGCACACCAGCCAGCGCGAACGCACGGTGACGGGAAGCCCGGCCGAAGGGATCTCGCCCGGCAGCGTCACGGGAATCGAGAGCGTCACCGATCGCTCGTAGCCGAAGGTGGTCTCGCCCTTCGAGAAGACCTGCGGGATGGGGAACTCGATCTGCGTCTCGCCGTCCTCGCCCTTCGCGGCGGTGCAGCCCTCGGGAAGGTCGAGCGTCAACTGGGTCGGCATCCCGGACTCGCCGGGGTTCGCCCAGTAGATGTGCCAGCCCGGGTGGATCGTGAAGGTGGCCGCGACGCGGACCGTGGCGCCCGGCTTCGCCTCGCCGACGACCCCGACCGCGACCCGCACGAGCTCTTCGCCCGTCTTCGGCTCGCGCGCCGCCTGCGCGGCGGGGATCCCCTGCGCGACGGCGGACGCGCCGCCCGCGAGCGCGGCGACGCAGAGCAATGCGGAGAGGAAGGAACGGGTGCGGTGCTGGAATTGCATCGGTATTCGCCTGGGAGCCGAGATAGAACGCGCGTCGTGGTGCGCAATCGGGCGTCTGGACGCCCGAGGGTTCCCACGGCGGCTCGGAATGCGCGACACTCTGCGCGCATCCCTGCGCATCCGCCTCGGACGCGCGAGGCGTCATCCTATTCCCTCCATCGATCGAACACCATGAGAAACAACCCTCTTCGAAGCCTCTGCATGATCCTGTTCGCGGCGATCGCGCTGCTGCCCGCCGTCGGCTGCAACAAGGCCACGAGCGACCGAAGCCTCGTCTACAAGCGCCCGAACGAGCTCATCGAGCTCGCGAACACCTCGACGGGCGCGTTCGGCAGCCGCGGACTGCCCAAGGTGCTCTGGCTCGACCCGCGCACCACGAAGGAGTTCGAGGCGGGACACATCCCGCAGGCGACCAACATCCCCTTCCCCGACATCGAGCGCACGCACGAGGCGACCTGCCGCGGCTTCGATCTCTACATCGTCTACGACACCGATTACGACGATGTCATGGCGAAGGCCGCAGCGAAGCGCCTCATGGAGCTCGGCTACGAACCCGTCTTCAACATGCTCGGCGGCCTCAAGGCGTGGGAAGTCGAGGGACTGCCCGTGAAGCGCCAGGCGAAGAAGGAGTAGCCCGCCGCGCGCAGAGCGCGCCCTGCACGCACAGCGCAAAGAGAACGCCCGCCGTTTCCGGCGGGCGTTCGTGCTTTCAGGGGTGGTCTCGCGTCACTCGAGCGCCGCCGCACCCGACACGATCTCGGTGAGCTCGGTCGTGATGCGTGCCTGGCGCGCGCGGTTGTAGTTGCGGCGGATGGTGCGGCCGAGGGCGCCCGCGTTGTCGGTCGCGGCCTTCATCGACACCATGCGCATCACATGCTCGCTGACCGCGGCGTCGTTGAACGCCTGGAAGAGCGACACGACGACCGACTTCGGAAGAAGGTCGGCGAGGAGCTCGGCGCCCGACGGGCTGAACTCGTAGTTCGACGACGACGCGCCCTTCGCAGCGGCGGGGGCCGCGAGCGGAAGGAGCTGCATGACCTCGGGCACCTGCTTCGCGTTCGAGATGAAGCGCATGTAGACCACATGCACCTTGTCGAACTTGCCCGCGGAGAAGTCGGCCATGAGGCGCTTCGCGAGCGCCTCGACCTGCGCGAACTGCGGCTTGTCGCCGAAGGTGTGGCGCTCGGCGATGTCGATCTTCGCGAAGCGGAAGTACGCGACGGCCTTCTTGCCGCAGGTCTCGACGATCGTCGAGGTGCCGGCGGTCTTCAGCCCCTTGATGGCGAGGTTCGCCTTGCGCAGGACATTGCCGTTGTAGGCGCCGCAGAGACCGCGGTCCGAGGTGATGACGAGCACGAGCTCGCGACCGGTCGGGGTCGCGGGCGACTTCATCAGCGGATGGGAGAACTGGTCACCGGCGGCGGCCGCAACCTCGCCCACCAGGCCGCGGATGCGGTCGGTGTACGGACGGGTCGCCTTTGCACGGGCGAGCGCGGCGGTGAACTTCGCCGTCGCGATCATCTGCATGGTCTTGGTGATGCGCTGGATGGTGCGCACCGCCACCATGCGCTTCTTGAGCTCACGGATCTGGGCCATAGGGGCGACGATGATAGCACTTCGCGGGGGCTGGCGGAACCCGCGTCCGGACGCGTTCAGGCGCCGTCGATCGCCATACCGTCGTACCCAAGTTCCATTCCCGGCGGGAGTTCCGCCGAGAGTTCCGCGTGGCGGATGTCGTGGGTCATGTGCACGAAGACGGTCAGGCGCGCCTGCGCTTCGTGGGCGATTCCCGTCGCCTGCGCCACCGTCAGGTGGGTCGGATGCGCCCGATAGCGCAGCATGTCGAGGACGAGCGTCTCGAGTCCGCGGATCTTCGGCCATGCCGCGGGCGGCATCGCCGAGAGGTCGGTGCAGTAGGCAAGCGGCAGCGGCCCCGGCTGCTCGCGCGCGACCGCGCCGGTCTCGTCGAGCGCCTCGATGCGGAAGGCGAGCACCGGAAGCCGGCCGTGCAGCACCTCGAACGGCGTGATGCGAAGGCCGCGGAAGTCGATCGGCGTTCCCGCCGCCATCGTGCGCATCGCGAGGTCGGCCACGAACGAGTCGTTCACATTCTCGTGGCGCCGGAAGATGTGCTGGTAGATGCGCTCGAGCGACGCGCGCGTCCGCGCATCGGCGAAGACCTCGATCGGCGCCTTCATGAGCGCGTTGTAGCGGCGCACATCGTCGAGGCCGAAGGTGTGGTCGACATGGTCGTGCGTGAAGAAGATCGCGTCGACGCGCTTGAGCCCGAGCCGCAGGCTGTGCGTGCGGTGGTCGGGGCCGCAGTCGAGCAGGATCACGCGGTCGCGGTCCTCGTCGTCCTTGAAGAAGAGCGCGGCGCCCGAGCGGGTGCGCGCGTCGCGCGGATCGCCCGAGGTGCAGACGGCGCAGTCGCAGCCGATGACGGGCACGCCGGCGGAAGTGCCGGTGCCGCAGAGGACGAGGCGCACATCGCGGACGACGGAATCGCTCATGGCGTGTCCCCCGCTTCTTGCGCGAGTTCGGCGACGATCGCGCGCGCGACGGCCGCCGGGTCTTCGGCGCCGCAGATCGCGCTCGACACGGCGACGCCGCGGCAGCCCGCGCGCGCGAGCGCCGCCACGCGGCCAGGGGCGATGCCGCCGATCGCGAGGTGCGGAACCTGCGGAAATTCCGCGACGAAGGCGCGCAGATACGCCTCGCCCGAAGGCGCGAGGCCCGGCTTCAACGCCGTCTCGTACATCGCGCCGACGCCGCAGTGGTCGGCGCCCGCTTCGATCGCGGCGCGCGCCTCGGTGAGCGAGTGCGTGCTTGCGCCGATGAGCAGCGCGTTGCCCGCGATGCGGCGGGCATCGCGAATCGGCAGGTCGCCTGTCCCGAGGTGCACGCCGTCGGCGTCGGCCGCGAGCGCCACATCGAGGCGGTCGTTCACGATCGTCGCCACCCCGCGCGGCGCGCAGACAGCGCGCACGGCGCGCGCATGCGCCACGAGTTCGCGCGCATCGAGGTTCTTTTCACGCACCTGCACAGCGTCGACGCCGCCGGCGATCGCGCGCTCGAGCACCACCTCCCACGGGAGGCGGCACGCGGACTGGGTCAGCAGGAGACAGAGCCGCCACTGCCGCGCGCTGGCGGCTGGCGAGGCGACTGTCGTGCGTGCCGGTTCGGCCATGCGCACAGCGTAGCGTGGCGCGGCTATCCTCCTCATCCACGGAGATTCCGATGTCACCGAACCAGCCCGCCCCAAACGATCCTTCCCGCCGCGAATTCCTCGGCACCGTCGCGCTTGGCGCCGTCGGCGCCGCCGCTGCGAGCGCGTTCGGCGGCAACAGCATCCTTCACACGACTTCCACGCAGGAGACAAAGACCATGGCCTTCACGCTTCCCGAACTCCCCTACGCCGAGAACGCGCTCGAGCCGTCGATCGACGCGCTCACGATGAACATCCACCGCACCAAGCACCACAACGCCTATGTGACGAACCTCAACAAGGCGCTCGAAGGGCACGCGGACCTGCAGTCGATGTCGATCGAGGACCTCTGCCGCAACATCGCGACGCTGCCAGAGTCGATCCGCACCGCAGTGCGCAACAACGGCGGCGGCCACTGGAACCACTCGATGTTCTGGAAGTGGATGGCCCCGAAGGGCACCGGCGGCTCGCCGAGCCCCGCGCTCGCGGCCGCGATCGACAAGGCCTTCGGCTCGTTCGACGGCTTCAAGGAGAAGTTCGCCGCCGCCGGCGCCGGCCGCTTCGGCTCGGGCTGGGCGTGGCTCTGCAAGAACGCCGACGGATCGCTTGCGATCTGCTCGACGCCGAACCAGGACAACCCGCTGATGAAGGGCATCGCCGACTGCGGCGGCATGCCGATCCTCGGCTGCGATGTCTGGGAGCACGCGTACTACCTCAACTACCAGAACCGCCGCCCCGACTACCTGAAGGCGTGGTGGGATGTGGTGAACTGGAACGAAGTCAACAAGATGTATGCGTGAACCCGCATCTCCCGTGGGATCTTCTCACGGAGACACGGAGAACACGGAGCAGTCAAGCAGAGAGGCGGTCCATTGGACCGCCTCTCTTTTGTTCTGGTTGCGGTGCCGCCTCGGCACGGCCGGAAGCGGGTCGGATGACGCGGGCCTCAAGGTCAGCGGAAAGCTTCGCGCTTTCGAGATCCACAGTCAGATCCACACTCTCCGTGTTCTCCGTGTCTCCGCGAGAAATCAGGTTCCGACCGCGAGCGCTCAGTCCGCCGGCATCAACCCGTCGATCATCTTGTTGAACGCCTCGCGGTTCGCCTCGACGGTTTCCTTCGGTCCGACGAGGCGGAAGAACACATTGCGGCCTTCGGCCTGCACGATCGCGGCGAGCTGCAGCGAGTCCTTCTTCGGCGCGGGCGCGCCCATCGCCATGAAGTCGCCCTCGAGCTCGACGAACTCGATCTTCAGCGGACCGACTTCCTTCGACGAGCGCTTCGCCTCGACAGGCTCGTTGTTCTTGCGGAACTGGCCGCGCCAGCGCTCGATGTTCGCATCGAGCGGGCCACCGTCGCCGGCGACGAAGACGCTCACGATCAGCTCGGCCGCCTTGGTCGAGTCGCCTTCGCCCGCCACCGTGTACTGCAGCGTGCGGAACTGCATCGACGGCTTCGTCCACACCCACGACGCCGGCTTCGGCGCGCGGAATCCCGCGACCTCGAGCCACTGCGGATCATCGGCGCTGGTCGAGACCTTCCACTTCGACGGATCGACCTGGCTGTCGACCACGGCCGCGGCCGTCGAGGCCGTCGCCGGAGCGGGCGCGGTCGCCGGCGCTGCGGCGGGCTGCTGGGACGCCGACGGCCTGATCGCCGCCGGCGGCTTGGGGGCGGGCGCCTCGGTGCACGCGGCGAGCGTTGCGGCAAGTGCGGCGGAAACAAGCAACGAGTGGGTTCGCGGCGTTCGCATAGGGGCCATAGCATAGCCCACCCATGCAAGGCGACGGACGGGACTTCATCATCGAGAACGCGCGAATCTGGACGGCCGATCCGATGCGCCCGCAGGCGCGTTCGGTCACCGTGCGCGGCGGCGTGATCGAATCGCTTGATGCACCTGCGTCGCGCGCGCTTCCCGTGATCGACCTCGGCGGCCGCTGGCTCGGGCCCGCGTTCATCGACGCACATCTCCATGTGACCCTCGGCGCAGCGACGCTCGCGCAGTGCAACCTCGGCGGCTGCACCTCGCGGGACGAGTTCGAGGCGCGGCTTCGCGCCCATCGCGCCAGGCTCGACGATGCGGGCGAGCACGACGCATGGCTCGTCGGCTTCGGTTGGAACGAAGCCGACTGGCGCGGCGAGGCGCCCACGCGCGAGTGGCTCGCCTGCACCGAGCGCCCCGCCGTGGCGTGGCGCATGGACCAGCACAGCTGCGTGGTGAACAGCGCGGCGCTCGCGCTGCTCGACACCACGCCGATCGACGGCGGCGAGATCGAGCCCGACCACGGCATCTTCCGCGAGCAGGCGGCGTGGAAGCGCGTGATTCCCGCGATTCCGTCGCCGAGCGCGGCCGCAAAGCGCACGAATCTTGCGCGCGCGGCCGAGTATCTCCACACGCTCGGCCTCGCGGGCGGCGGGTCGATGGAGTACCTCTGCGACATACGCGATGTCTATCTCCCGTCGCTTGGCACGATGACCTTCCGCGTACATGCGACGGTGCTCGACCGCGACTGGCCGCTCGACCGGCCGCCCGAGTTGCCGCAGGAATCAAGCGATTTCTTCCGCATCGTCGGCTTCAAGAGCTTCGCGGACGGCACGCTCGGGTCGCGCACCGCGTGGATGCTCGAGCCCTACTCCGACGCGCCGCACACGAGCGGCCTCGCGATGGAGCACACGCTGCGCGGCGAGCTCGTGGCGTGGATGCGCGCGGTGCAGCGGGCCGGCCTTTCGCCCGCGGTGCACGCGATCGGCGACCGCGCGGCGCGCGAGCTCATCGACGCGTTCGACGCGTGCGCCGATTCGCCCGCACCGCGCTTCGAGCACGCGCAGACGCTCCATCCGCGCGAGATCCCGCGCATGGCGGGGCGCTTCGCGAGCATGCAGCCGTTGCACAAGGCCGACGACGCGCGCCTCGCGCTCGCGCGCCTCGGCCCCGGGCGCATCGAACGCTTCTTCGCGTTCAAGGCGCTCCTGGAGCACGGCGCGCGGCTTGCGTTCGGCAGCGACTGGCCGATCGTGTCGCCCGATCCCCTGCTCGGCATCAAGGCGGCGGTGACCGGCCTCGATCTCGACGGACGGCCGTTCGCGACCGCACACTCGATCGGCGTCGCCGACGCGCTCGTCGCCTACACGCGCACGGCGGCGGACATGCTGGGATTTTCGGGCGGAATGCTGCGTGAAGGCCGCGCCGCCGACCTCGTGGTGCTCGACCGTTCGCCGTTCGAGGTCGACTGGACGCGCGAACTTCCCGCGGTCGAGGCGACGATCGTCGACGGACGCACGGTGTTTGCACGAACGCCTATGCTGCGCGTCGCGCAACCCTGCTGACGGAACACCGCATGGAAATCGGCATCTACGGCATCTATCTCAAGCTCGGCATCGCCGGCGCAGCCGCGTACCTCTTCTGGTGCATCGCATCGATCACGCTGCACGAGCTTGCGCACGGCTGGGCCGCGCTCTGGCAGGGCGACGACACGCCGCGCACCTACGGGCGCATGACCTGGAACCCGATCGTGCACATGGGCCTCTGGTCGCTCGCGTGCCTGCTGCTCGTCGGAATCGCGTGGGGCGTGATGCCAACCGACCCGAGCAAGTACCGCTGGGGCCGCAAGGGCCGCATCGTGGTGTCGGGCGCGGGCCCGGCGATGAACGCACTTCTCTTTCTCGTGTGCTGGACGGGCGTGGGGGTGCTCGACGGCCTGAACCTCGTGCCCCTCGGTGGCGACACGCCCTACAACCGCCTCGCCGACTTCCTGTGGATCGGCGGGCTTCTCAACGGACTGCTCTGCCTCTTCAACCTCCTGCCGCTGCCGCCGTTCGATGGCGCGAGCATCGTGGCCGGCTTCTCGCGGACCTACTACCGCTGGATGCATGATCCGCGCGTCCAGACGGCGAGCCTCTTCATCCTGATCGTCGTGATGTTCTCCGGCATCGGTTCGCTGTGCGCCCGGGCCTCGGCGCGCGCCGGGCAGGGACTCGCGGCGTTCGTGGTCGAAGTCGTGTCGAAGCTCAACTAAAGCGGCGTCGCCCGCGGAGCCACCCGCCGCGTCCTCGCGCGGTTATCGCCCACCTGCGCGCCGCGCCGCGGCAATTGCATCGCCTCGGGCGTTCCATTACCCTACGCGACTCGCAACCGCGAGCCGAAGGCGCCGCGCACGACGGTCACTCCCGTCCCACACGGCGTCAGAGTCTTCAGAGTCCATCATGCGATGGACGGGACCGAGGCTTGCCTTTCCGAAAGGGTGACGACATGGTCGTCCTCCGCATGAAGCGAATGGGCCGCGCCCATTCTCCGTTCTACCGCCTGTCCGCCATGGACAAGCGCAATCCCCGCGACGGCGCCGTCATTGAGAACCTCGGTTGGTACAACCCGACCGCGAAGCCGGGCGCGCAGTACCAGTTCAATGTCGACCGCGTGAAGTACTGGCTCTCGGTGGGCGCGCAGCCCTCGGAGACCGCGGCGAATCTCCTCAAGAAGGTCGGCGTCGACCCGACGCCGGGCAAGAAGTAAACCCGCCTCGGACGGCGTGCGTCGCATGCGCGATGACGCCGCGTGGGTGAGACTCGACTCGCGTGGGATCCATGCGCATTGATGTGCTCACCATCTTCCCCGACCTCTTCACGGGATTCCTCGCAACGAGCATTCCCGCGAACGCGATCGAAGAAGGCGCCCTCTCGTGCCAGGTGCACGACATCCGGGCGTACGCGGCGAACAAGCATCGCAAGGTCGACGACAGGCCGTTCGGCGGAGGTCCAGGCATGGTCATGATGTGCCAGCCCATCTTCGACGCCGTGAAGGCGGTCGAGTCGCAAGACCCGGCCCCTGCGGTCCGCGTGCTGCTTTCGCCGCAGGGCGAGAAGCTCACGCAGCCGCGCGTCGAGTGGCTTGCACAGCAGCCGCGCCTGCTGCTCCTCTGCGGTCACTACGAAGGCATCGACGAGCGCGTGATCGAGGAGCTCCAGCCCCTCGAGATCTCGCTCGGCGACTATGTCCTCTCGGGAGGCGAGCTCGGCGCGATGGTTCTCATCGACGCCGTGGCGCGCCTGCAGCCCGGGGTCCTCGGACACGAGGATTCCGCGGCGGAGGACTCGTTCAGCGTGCGCTCGCCCGAGGGCGCGCATCTCCTCGATTGTCCGCACTACACCCGTCCCCGCGAGTGGAACGGGCGTGAGGTGCCGGAAGTCCTGCTGTCGGGCGACCATGCAGAGGTCGCGCGCTGGCGGGATGGGCAGCGGCTTGCGCGCACGCGTGCGCGCCGGCCCGATCTGCTCGACAACGCTCCACTCGCTGATTCGCAACCCCTGCCGGCGCGCAACGATCACAAGAGCGCCGCGCATGTTGCACGACCCACGCGGTCGAACGGGTCGCCCGAAGGCGACGCCGGACTGCACGGGCAAACCGCGCCGGAAGGCGCATGAGGTTCCAACTATGGCACGCAACCGCACCGAGATCATCAACAGCGTCACCGCATCGCAGCTCAAGCCCGCGGGCGAACTCCCGAAGTTCTCCGTCGGCGACACCGTCGATGTCCACTACAAGATCATCGAAGGCGACAAGGAGCGCATCCAGGTCTTCCAGGGCGTTCTCCTCGCCGACACTGGCCGCGGCATCCACCGCATGATCACCGTCCGCCGCATCGTGGCGAACGAGGGCGTCGAGCGTTCGTTCCCCGTCCACTCGCCGCGCCTCGCCAAGCTCGAGGTCGTGCGCCGTGGCGACGCCCGCCGCGCGAAGCTCTTCTACCTCCGCGACCGCTTCGGCAAGAGCCGCCGTCTGCGCGACCAGCGCCGCGGCCTGAAGCATGTCGAGGGCGGAGCGGTCGCCGCTGCGGCGGCTCCCTCTGGTACTTGAGAGGCAAGCGACGCCTTGGCGTCGGCCTGATTCACGCAACAGATTCCACAACCGGCCGCGCAAGCGGCCGGTTGTGTTTTTGCGCGCTGCACGCCAAAGCGTGCGGCAGCAGCAGCGGCCGGTCAACGCTCGACCCCATGCACGCCAGAGCTCGCCGCCGCAGCGGCGAGCGCTCAATCACGTACACGCCAGAGCTCGCCGCCGCAGCGGCGAGCGCTCAAACACGTGCACGGCACGTGCCGTGCAGTGCCTGGCACTGACTGGCACGTGCCGTGCACCGTTCCGATGCCGAACGCTCAATCCTCAGGCGGCTCGCCTTCGGGAGCCATCTTCACGATGCGAGGATCGAATCGACCCAACACTTCGACGAGATCCTGCTGCGCCGCCATCACCGCCTCGATGTCCTTGTAGGCGAAGGGCACTTCATCGAGACCCGCGCTCACGACATGCACGCCGAGCGCGTCAAGGTGCCGACGAACCTCGCCCCACCGGTGCGACTCGCGCGCCTTGGTGCGGCTCATTCGGCGGCCTGCGCCGTGGCTCGCGGAGAAGAGCGACGCCCGGTCGCCCTTGCCCCGCACCACAAATCCGGGCGAGGCCATCGAGCCTGGAATCACGCCGAGCACCCCCGCGCCTGCGGGCGTCGCACCCTTGCGGTGCACGACCACCTCGCGCTCGACACCATCGATCACATGGCGCTCCTTCCACGCGAAGTTGTGGTGGTTCTCGACGTCGAGCAGCACCTCCGCGCCGAGGTGACGCACCACATGCCGATGGATGCAATCGTGGTTGGCCGCCGCGTACCGGCCCATCAGCTCCATCGCCGCCCAGTACTCCTGTCCCTCGTGCCGATCGAGCGCCAGCCACGCGAGCCGCGCCGCCTCGCGCGGAAGCTCGGGATGCAGCGATTGAGCGAGCTTCGAGTAGTGGTTGCACACCAGCGCGCCCGAGCCACGCGAGCCGGAATGCGACAAGAGCGCGAGATACTCGCCGCCGTCGCGCAGGCCGAGCGCCGCTGCCTGCGCCTCGTCGACCGAAAGCACCCCGAACTCGACGAAGTGGTTGCCGCTGCCGCTCGTCCCGAGCTGCCTCCGCGCACGATCGCGAACCCGTTCGGTCACGGGCGTGACAGACCAGTCCTCGTCGAGCGCCGCGTGCTCGCGAAGCCTGCCCGAGGCACCATCGCCGCGCCGTCCGAACTCAGCCCCCGCGCCGAACCGGGTCTCCGACTCGATCGCGTGAACCAGCCGGTCGCGCTGCCCCTCGATCCACGCGACAGGCAGGTCGAGCACGCTCAGCTTCATGCGGCAGGCGATGTCGACGCCGACGGCGTACGGCACCACAGCGCCCTCCGTGGCGAGCACACCGCCGATCGGAAGTCCGTAGCCGACATGGGCGTCGGGCATCAGCGCGCCCGCCACCGCCACGGGGAGACGCGCCGCCACCGCCATCTGCGCGATCGCCTCGCCCTCGATGTCGGTTCCCCACCTTCGCCATGCGACAGGCGTGTTTCGCAGCGATGCAGCAGCAAGGTTCCCGCGCGAGGCGCGCGCGAGAAGCGCGCGCGCAAGCTCGCCGAGGGTCGAGTCCTGCTCGAAGGCCGCCGGATCCCGCACGATCGCCTCGACGCGGCCGCGAAGATCGTCGCGCGAGACGCCCTGCGTGCGCATCGCTCCGAGGAGCGGCGCTGCCAGCCGCGCGAGATCGCGCGGAATTCCGAGGTTTTCCAGTTCCCGATGTTTCATGGTGGTTCGCCGCGCGGGGTCCTCGCGCGGGCGGGCCGTAGTCTAGCCAACACCCGACGGGACGCGGCGCACCGGGATGGTGCACGGCACGTGCCGTGCAGTGCCTGGCACTGCACGGCACGTGCCGTGCACCATCCCGCGATTCCGAACCCTACACTGCGCGCTCCCATGCGCGTCACCCTCGCCAAGAGCTTCACCTTCGAAGCCGCCCACTACCTCCCCTGCTTCCCCGACGGGCACAAGTGCCGCCGCATGCACGGGCACTCCTTCCGAGTCGAGGTCGTCGTCGAGGGCGACATGGATCCCGCCAAGGGCTACCTCGTCGACTACGGCGACATCAAGAAGGCGATCTCGCCCGTCCACGACGCGCTCGACCACCGCTGCCTCAACGAGATCCCCGGCCTCGAGAATCCGACCGCCGAACTCCTCGCGAAGTGGGTCTGGGACCGCCTGAAGCCGACGCTGCCGCTCCTCTCGCAAGTCATCGTCTGCGAGACCTGCACGAGCCGCTGCGTCTACGAGGGCCGCTGATGCGCCGAGCGATCCATCTCCTCCACGACTCGAAGGTGCTCGCGCGCATGATCGGCGTCGAGGCGCCCTGCTGCTCGCAGGTCGCCATGCCCACCGAGGGCGCGATGGAGGCCTTCGCCTCGTTCGTCGACGGCAACCCGCTGTCGGACGGCTGGCTCGTCGATGTCGACGCGCCCTCGTCGCGCATCGTCTCGTGGAGCGGCACGCTGGCGACCGACCTCTTCGCCGACGAACCGCGCACCTGGATGCGCGCCGGACACGACCGCTTCGCGCGCTTCCTCGACGAAGTCGCGCCCGCGCTGCGCACCCACGGCCGCACGCTCTGCTTCCGGCCGCACCACCGCCATGTCCTCGGCGATGTCCACGCCTCGGTGCGACTCCTCCGCGAGCGCGCCGCCGACCCGTTCGAGGTGCTGCTCTCCCCCGCCGACATGCTCGCGCCGTCGATGCTCGGCACCATCGAGGACCACCTCGTCCGCATGTTCGCGCACCTTGGCCCCGTGGCCGCCGGCGTCCTCCTTGCCGATGTCCGGCCCGCCGCGGACACCGAGGAAACAGGCCTCCTGGAGCAGTGCCCGCTCGGGCAGGGAGTCCTACCGACCGCCCTCCTGCGGCAGCTCATCGCCGAGCACCTGAGCCCCGAGACCCCCGTCATCCTCCTCCCTGGGGCACACGACGGGCAGCGGGCTGCGCTCGGGCTGTGAAGAGCGCGTGAATCGCGGGTCAACCGTTGCCCACGCGCGACTGGAAGGTAAACTTCCCAAAGTCTGCGGAACGGATGCCGCGACACGGAGTGACGATGTCAGCCCTTGCCTTTGGGATGTCGGGTGGAATCCCGAACCCTGCCAGTGGACTGGACGCGAAGGTTCTGGTCCTCAACCGCTACTTCAGCGCGATCCGCGTCATCGACGCGCGTCGTGCCTTTGTCCTCCTCGCCAAGGAGATCGCCGAAGTCGTCGCCGTCGAGGACGGCTCGTATGTGTCGTATCCGTTCACGACCTGGACCGAGCTGAGCGACTTCCGCCGCGAGTTCGAGGCAAACGAGCACGACTGGGTGCGCACCCCGCGCATCACGATCGCCGTGCCGAAGATCGTCCGCGTGCTCGGCTACGACCGCCTTCCACGCGAGGCGGTGAAGCTCAACCGCCGCAACATCTACGCGCGCGACTCGAACCGCTGCCAGTACTGCGGCCGTTCGTTCGCCACCAAGGAACTCACCCTCGACCATGTGAAGCCCCGCGTCCAAGGCGGCGGCAACTCGTGGACGAACCTCGTCTGCGCCTGCGTGAAGTGCAACGCGCGCAAGGGTGGCCGCACGCCCGAGCAGGCCGGCATGCGCCTGATCCGCGTGCCGGTGAAGCCCAAGCGCAACCCCGCGATCTCGCTGCGCCTCGGCAGCCCGAAGTACGAGTCGTGGAAAGCCTTCCTCGACGAGGCGTACTGGACGGTCGAGCTCAGCGACGACTGAGCTTGATTCCGCAGGTCGAAGGTCCGAATCGCGTGTGAAGATTGTCAGCCCGCGGCCACGCCGCAGGGGTTTTGCCCTGCCTGACCGCTAGCATCACGGTCATGGCGAAAGACGCGAAGAAGCCCAAGGATGCCCCCGCAACCGAGCCGGTCGAGGCGACGGACGCGGCCGCGAAGGAAGCCCGCAAGGCCGAGAAGGCCGCGAAGAAGGCTGCGAAGGAAGCCGCGAAGGCGGCCGAGCGCGAGGCGAAGGCCGGAAAGAAGGCCGACAAGAAGGCCGACAAGAAGAAGACGAAGGACGCCGCCGAGCCGCGCTTCAAGCATGTCCGCAAGAAGAAGCTCTCGAGCGGCAAGGGCCCGACTCCGCAGGAGATCGGCGAGTCGCTCGTCGCCCTCTTCAACGCCGGCAAGGCGGAGGAAGCCGAATCGACCTGGTATCACCGGAAGATCGATTCGATCGAGGAAGACGGCACGGTGTTCGAAGGCTGGAAGGGCGTGCAGGAGAAGGGCAAGTGGTGGCGCGAGAACTTCACCGTGATCTCGCTGAAGGCCGCGGGTCCGTATGTCTGCTCGACGGGATTCGCCGTGGTCTACAGCGGACGCCTGCGCATGCCCGACGGCAACGAGGTGAACGCCCACGAGTGCGGCGTCTACACCGTCGAGGATGGGCGCATCGTGCGCGAGCAGTTTATGAAGGCGGCGTTTTAGAGCGCTCGCGTGATTAAGCGCTCGCAACCTGCTTCGCAACTTGCTCGCTTTGGTGCTACGGCCGCATTCGCGGCCTTTGATGCGTGATTGAGCGCTCGCAACCTGCTTCGCAACTTGCTCGCTTTGGTGCTACGGCCGCATTCGCGGCCTTTGATGCGTGATTGAGCGCTCGCAACCTGCTTCGCAACTTGCTCGCTTTGGCATGAGTCGCGCCGAAGGCGGCTGCCGAACGGCGCCGCCGCTCAGGTCACGCGTCACGACATCATCATCATGCCGAGCGTCAGCGTGACGGCGTTGTTGATGCCGTGCGCCACCATCGGCGCGACCAGGCTGCCGCGTGCCTCGCGGAACAGGCAGAACCCGACCGCGAGCCCGCCGAGCGCCGGCGCGAACAGCACTCCCTGCGGATGAATCAGCGCGAAGACCGCGCTCGACGCCACCGCCGCGACCAGCACCGACAGGAACCGCATGCGCGGGGCGACCGTGTTGCGCAGATGTCCGTACAGGGCGCCGCGGAACATGATCTCCTCGACGATCGGCGCGATCACCGAGGCGAGCAGGAAGATCAGCATCACCCGAAGCGCGTTCGCGCCTTCGTAGAGCCCTGTCACCGGATGGCCCGGCTCGGGCGCCTGGCCGAAGATGAGCCGCCAGAGCCATGAAAGCACGACGAAGACGATGAGCCCCGACACGAGAAGCGGCACCGATGCGAAGTAGCATCCGACTCCGCTCGCGGCCTCGCGCAGGAATCCCCGGCCCCTGTGCAGGCCGAGGGCCTGACGCAGCTCTGCGAACCGCACGCCCCGCGCGATCGGATACGCGAGCACCCCGAGCGAGCTCAGGAACGCCAGCGCGCTGACAGCAAGGGCGAGGTTCGTCCCGGCCGGAGCCTCCGCGATTCCCAGCGCGTCCACGAGCGCGGATCCGATCCATGCCCCGCCAAGACTCGTCGCGAAGAACGCGACCATCCACAGCGCGAAGGTCTCGCCGCAGATCAGCATCACCCGCCGCTGCAGAGGATCATCGAGCGGGACGCCCGCCGGAGCGGGCGACATGACGAGCCGCAGGACGACGAAGACGAGCAGCACCGCGCCCGCGATGAAGGCGAGCGCGTACCAGAGGAACGCGGCGGCGAGCACGATGAAGACCTTGAATCCCTCGCCGACCACTCCCGGATCTCCGCACGCCACGCGGGCGAAGTACCCGAGTTGCGGCGCGAGTTCTTCGTAGATGGACGCGTCGAACTTCGCGTCGGGAACGGCGGCGCGGGCGGTCATCGTTCCGACCACACGGTCGCGGAGCGCGAACTCCGCCTGCGTCACGGGCTCGATCTTGTTCGCGGAGTCGACGCCTGCCTGCCACCCATCGACCGCGCCGATCAGAACCGAGTAGCCGAGGCGTTCTGCGAACGAGCTCGACTCGCGAAGCGGATCGGCGCTGGCGAGGACCTGAGACGAGCTGGAGCCCGGCGACCACGAGCGGATCGCGTTCATCGCGATCACGACCTTCGCGCCCATCTCCGCTTCCATCGAGACCGGCGCGACCTCCGCGTTCGCCTCCTGCGAACCTGCGGGAGCCTCGTCTTCGTGCCGCGACGACTGGATCCACATGCCCGCGGCCGCGGTCACCACGATCGCAGCCCAGATCAGCAGGAGGTGCAACGCGGGATTGAGCCGTGAGTCGCCGTGGGCTGAGGGCTGTGTGTGCATGGTGTACCTGTTATTGGACGCGATCGGCTTCAAGGGCCCGATCAACGCGGGTTCATCGACCGTCGGCGAACCGCCATGCTAGGAATTGCGGGGGTTCGCGTTGCAGCCCGACCCCCCGCGATCTTGACACTTCTCGGTGGATTGGTATCCTCGGCGATTCTCCGCACGGCGATCCGTGCCCACCTTTGCTGCCCTTCCTCGATCCGATCGAGCGCGGGCGGAACAACTCTGGATAGACCATGCCCCGTCAGACCTACATTGCAAAGCCCGGCGAGATCAAGACCGTGTGGCGTCATGTCGACGCCGAGGGCAAGACCCTTGGTCGCCTCGCAACCGAAGTCGCCACCGTTCTCATGGGCAAGCACCGCCCTGAGTACACGCCTGGCGTGCTCTCGGGCGATGCCGTGATCGTCACCAACGCATCGAAGGTCGTCCTCTCGGGCCGCAAGCTCGATCAGAAGACGCGTCGCCGCTGGTCCGGCTACCCGGGTGGCCTCAAGATCCGCTCGTACCGTTCCGAGATGGAGTCGAATCCGACCCGCCTCGTGTCGGAAGCGATCCTCCGCATGATCCCGAAGGGCCGCTACGGCCGCTCGCTGCACGCGCGTCTCCGCGTGTTCGCCGGAGCGACCCACACCCACGCCTCGCAGGAGCCGATCGCGTTCGACGCGCCGGTCGCTCGTCACGAGATGCCGGCCGAGAAGCCCGCTGCGACCATCAAGGCCGCTCGCCCGAAGTCGGCCGCCCGCCGCGCGAGCACCCGCGCCGCCAAGTAATCCCCAATCGATCGAAAGAACCACCGACGACCGAAGCACCTTGCGCGAGCTGAACACCTCGCGAAACCCACGAAAGACGCCATGACCGAAGCGACCACGACGACCACCGCCCCGACCACCACGCGCATCCTCCGCGGCCCCGACAAGAAGGGCTGGTACTGGGGCACGGGTCGTCGCAAGACGGCCGTCGCTCGCGTGCGCATCAAGGGCGGCAGCGGCGCGATCGAGGTGAACGGCAAGGAGTTCGCCGAGTTCTTCGTCGAAGAGCGCGACCGCGGCGCGATCTTGAATGTCCTCGACAAGACCGGCCTCAAGGGCAAGGTCGACATCAAGGTGAACGCGACCGGCGGCGGCACGACCGGCCAGTGCGGCGCGACGCTGCTCGGCCTCGGCCGCGCGGTGATGAACTTCGACTCGACCCTCGAGCCGATCCTCCGCGAGAACGGCTTCCTCAGCCGCGACTCGCGTAAGGTCGAGCGCAAGAAGTACGGCCAGTCGGGCGCCCGTCGCCGCTACCAGTTCAGCAAGCGGTGAGAGTTTGAGCGCTCGCCGCTGCGGCGGCGAGCTTTGGTGCTACGAACAATCCGAAGGCGGCTGCGATTGCAGCCGCCTTCGTTGCTTTTACGGTCATGCCCGCTCGTAGACGAGCGCGGAGCGCGAGCACAGACCCATGCGTGTCGACAGCCCTCTCGGACAAGCCGGCTGCCGCGAGCAGCCGTCGCTCAAGCCCGCCTGATCGCCGCTTCCGCGTCGCGCAGGCGCTTCGTCATGAGCGCCACGGTCGTGCGGTCTTCCTGCGCGAGCTGCTCGACGGTGCGCGGCACCTCGCCGCAGAACCCGTAGCGGCGCGCAACCAGGCGCGCGTCGGCTCGGTTCCCGTCGATCGAGCCTGCAAGGACGCCGCCGACCACCGCCGCGCGATGCGCGAGCGGATCGACGAGCCCCTGCCACTGCGCCACATCGGCAAGCAGCGTCTGAGCGACGCCCGTCGTGTGGCGCACGCCCGCGCGGTTCGTGCGCTTGAGCGGCATTCGCTTCGCCAGCGCGAAGTCCGCGGCCAGCGACACGGCTCGGTCGAAGCGCTGACGCGACGGATCGAACTGCGCGACGACCTCGCGGACAGCCGCCGACAGCGCGCGGCCAATCTGCCGCATCTCTTCCGACGGCAGCCGCTCCGGCCCGCAGTCGTAGAAGTGGTCGGCGCGGCCGAGCGCAAGCACCAGCGCCCGCTCGACAAGCAGCGTGCGGAGGCGCAGCGCGGTGCGCAGGTCGGTCTCGATCTGGTCGAGCACCGCGCGCTCCGGCCATCGCGGCAGCGAATCGATCGCGCGCGACGCACGGCGCAGCAGATAGTGCATCGCGGCGGCGCGCGTCTCGTCGCGCTCGACATGCGCCCGCGTCTCGCGGCCGTGCAGGCGGCGGATCTCGCGCGCCGACTCGATCGCGTCGATCAGGTTTCCATCGCGCAGCCCGAGCGGCTGCAGCTTCCGCGCCGCAGGCGCATGCGGAATGGTCTCGTCCGCTCCCGGCAGGTCGAAGGTCGCGATCTCGACCCACGAGGGCTGCGCGGTGCGAAGGATCTCCGCGCGGCGCCGGTCGACCACCGCACGAACGAACGACTCGCTCTTTCCAAGCCGCGTCGCGATGCGCGACGGCTCGATGCAGAGGCGCCACGCGCGCTCGGCGAAGGCCGCGCAGCGCTCGGTCGCGCTGCGGCGACGAACGACAGGACCGCCGATCTCGCGGAGGAAGAGCAGGCGCACGCCCTCGTGCGAACGGCCGCGCATGGCGGCGACCTGCTTGGCGGCGAGATTGAGCGTGAGTCCATTGGCCACGAGCGCCCGGCCTTCTTCGATCAGCGCGCGCCGCTCGTCGGCGTCGAAGCGACGGAAGCTGCGGGCGCGCTCGAACTCGGCGGGGTGGCGCGAGGCGAACTGCTCGAGCGCCTCGCGGTAGATCGCGACGCGCGGGCGCCCCGCCTCGATCACCCAGTGCGCGCACAGTCCGACGCGCCGCCAGCGCTGCAGCGTCTTCGAGGCGACGCCGAGTTCCTGCGCGAGTTCCTCGAGCGTTCCCGCGCCGCCCTTGCGCTCGGCCGGCTTGAGGCCGAGCCGCTCGGAGAGGTCGAGCACCAGCGTGGTCAGGTCGCCGATCAGGTCGCGCCCGGAGGCAACCTGGCCGCGTCCGAGCAGGGTCGGCGCGCCAAGCACCTTGGCGAGCGTCTCCGACACCGCGTATTCGGCCTTCGGGTCGATCGTCGGAATCAGCGCCTCTGCCGCGAGCATCTGCCGGCGCACCACATCGAGCGACACGGACGCCACCTGCGCGGGAAGCGCTTGGACGGTCTCGAGGCTATAGGAAGCTCGGCGCGGCATTTTGGATGGTCGGGGTCGGTCCGAGGATCCCGGTCGGGTTCGGCCCGCGTCCAGGAGTCGGACGAGAAGTGAGACGAGATGTGCGGACGCAGTCTAACGGACAACGGGATCTACGCGTTCGGCGGCCAAGGTTCGGCAGGCAATCTCGAAAGAGCCGTCATTTTGGGCACCCGTCCGCCGGGAATCGCCCTCGTTCTCGGCCAACGGCTCACCCGACCGCCGAACCGAGCCGCTGGGCGGACGCCTCGGCCGCTCGGGGGACGACGACCTCGATCGTGCAGGATGCGTTCGGGCTCGAGATCGAGGTCGAGACCGTGCGGGCGATCCGCGGGTTCAGGCGGGTCAACGCCTCGTGGACGATCATCCCGGCCGCGCGAGCGAGGTTCGGCAGGTGGGCCTTCGAGACACGGTCGCGCGAGATCAGCTCCACGGCGCAGCCGATCCACGAACGCGGGTCGCCGTCGTGCAGCCCCGTCACATCCACGGTGATCTGATCCATGTTGACCGCACCGACAACGGGCGCGTCGACCACCGCGCCGTTCGGCGCGTGCAGCCGGACCCAAGGCGCACCCATCGCCGCATCGCGCGGCGTCGGGAATCCATCGGCGTATCCGACGGGAACGAGCACGACCGTCGAGTCGCGCGGCGCCGTCCAGCGCGCGCCGTAGCCGACGGCCGTCCCGGCGGGCACTTCCTTCGCCTGCACGACCTGGCTCGACCAGCGCACGACGGGCCGCAGGTCTCCAGGTGCCATGATCGCGCCGGGCGCGTCGAGTTCCTCGAGGCCGTAGCCGAGCCACGCGAGCCCGAAGCGCACCATCGATCGGTGGTAGCGCGTGCTGCGTGCGAGCGCGTAGGTGCTCGCCACATGCTCGATGACATCGTCGGGAATCAGGTGACGGTTCGCGGTGACGACCGAGTCGTACGCCTCGAGCTGGCGCGCGGTGATGGCCGCATCGCAGCGCGAGTGCGAGAAGTGCGCGAAGATCCCGCGCAGCGAGAGCCGTCCGCCGTCGTGGATCGCCTGCAGGATGCGCGCGGCCTCGTCCGGGCGCGCGCCGCCGCGGCTCATGCCGACATCGATCTCGAGATGCACGGGCAAGGTCACGCCGATCGACTGCGCGCACGCCTCGAGCGCCGCGAGGTTCGCCTCGTCGTGCACCACGAGATGCAGCTGACCGCCGAGCATGAGGCGCACGAGTTCGTCTTCGCGCGCGATGTCGGTGACCGGCATCAGCACGAGGATCGGCGTCGTGCCGTTCACGGCCGCCGCCGTCTCGATCGCCTGCCGCAGCGAGTAGACCGCGAGCATCTCGGCGCCCGCGGCGACGAGGCGGCGCGCGACGCGCGACACGCCGAGGCCGTAGGCATCCGCCTTCACGATCGGGCACAGCGCGCAGCGGTCGCCCACCACGCGCCGGATCACCGACATGTTGTGGTCGATCGCTGCGAGGTCGATGTCGATCGTGCTCGTATCCTGCATGGCGTCGTGCCTCCCTCCGGGCGAGCGCGGTGCGCGCGGCGCCTCGGAACCATCCGACAGGCCTCGGTCCAACGGGGTCCGTGGGTCGATCGCATGGCAATCGACCCGTTTCCTGCCACGGGACGCGTTCCTGCCCTCCTGGCGGGATCGTCCCACGGCGTATTTGTATCGACTTCGCAAACCCTCTACCATCAACGATCACAACGAGCACCGCGGAAACGACCCGCGACCGGACAGAAAGCGTTCATGGACCAATCCTCAAACGACACCACCACCTCCTCGGAGTCCCAAGGGACCCCCTCCCTCCGGACCCACTCCCCCGAAACCTTCGTCATCGACAAGACCTTCGCCGACCTCGGGCTCAAGCCCGCCGTCCTCGAAGGCCTCACCAAGCGCGGGTTCAAGCACCCGACGCGGATCCAGGCGGCGCTGATCCCGGTGGCGCTCTCGGGCAAGGATGTCCTCGGACAGGCGAAGACGGGTACCGGCAAGACCGCCGCCTTCGGCCTCCCGCTTCTCCAGAAGCTCGACCCGACCGCGGCGTTCTCCGCACTCGTCCTCGTGCCGACTCGTGAACTCGCGATCCAGGTCGCGAAGGAGCTCCAGGAGCTCGGCGCCTTCGCCAAGGTCCAGACCGTCGCCGTCTACGGCGGCCAGCCGATCACCAAGCAGCAGCCGCTCCTCGCGAAGGGCCCGCCGATCGTGGTCGGCACGCCCGGCCGCGTGATGGACCTCGCCGAGCGCGGCATCCTCCCCTTCGGCGACTTCCGCTTCGCGATCCTCGACGAAGTCGACCGGATGCTCGACATCGGCTTCCGCGACGACATCCGCAAGATCCTCGGCAAGCTCAAGAAGGTTCCGCAGACGATCTTCGTGTCGGCCACGATCTCGCCCGACATCGAGAAGCTCGCGCGGAGCTACATGAAGGACCCGGAGAAGATCGTCACCTTCGAGAAGAGCCTCACGGTCGCGCAGGTGAAGCAGAGCTACTTCGCGGTCGAGCGCTGGGACAAGAAGCGCCTGCTGCTGCATCTCCTCAAGAAGGAGCAGCCCGGCCTCACCGTCGTCTTCTGCCGCACCAAGCGCGCGGTCGACGAGGTGACGATGTTCCTCAACAAGAACAAGATCGACGCGCACGCGATGCACGGCGACATGTATCAGAAGAAGCGCGACGCGGTCATGGGCAAGCTGCGCGGCGGCGACCTCTCGGTGCTCGTCGCGAGCGATCTCGCCGCGCGCGGCCTCGATGTCGACGACATCACCCATGTCGTGAACTACGACATGCCCGAGGATCCCGAGGTCTACATCCACCGCATCGGCCGCACCGCGCGCGCCGGACGCGAGGGCGTGGCGTGGAGCTTCGTGGCGCCCGACCAGGGCGAGCTGCTCACGAACATCGAGATGCTCGCCAACATCGAGATCCCGACGGTCGGCTACGACGACTTCAAGCCGGGCCCGGTCCCTGCGGAAGTCGCGGCGATGCGCGAGCACGAGGCGAAGCGACGCGAGGACGCGCAGCATTCGCGCAACCGCAACGCGGGCCCCGAGGTTCCGGTGGTGCAGTCGGTCGATCCGAACATGTTCCCCGACGGCATCGTGCCGACCGCGCTTCCGGGCCGAAGGCTCGGCGGCCGCGCGCGCACGAACCGGCGTTGACGCCCGCCGATGGCACGCGGCATCCGCATCGCACCCGAGGTCCGCGACGCGCTGGCGTCGGGCGGCCCCGTGGTTGCGCTCGAGACGGCGGCGGTCACGCACGGTCTTCCGCGCGAGCCGCTCGCGACGCTGCCGCCGTACCTCGTCGACGCCGAGACGCCGGCCTCGGTGCGCGCCGCGTTCGAAGGCGGCGCGGCTGCGAACCGCGCGCTCGGCCATGCGCTCGCCGCGGCCGTGCGTGCGGAGGGCGCGATCCCCGCAACGGTGGGCATGCTGCGCGGCGAGCTGGTGATCGGCCTCACGACGGCGGAACTCGATGAACTCGCGGCGATGCGCGACGCGCGCAAGCTGAGCGCACGCGAGATCCCGCTCGCGGCCGCGCGCGGCGAATCGGGCGGCACGACGGTGGCGGGCACGCTGCTTGCGTGCGCGCGCGCCGAACCCGCGCCGATCCGCGTGTTCGCGACCGGCGGCATCGGCGGCGTCCACCGCGGCTTCGCCGAGCGGCCCGATGTGTCGGCCGACCTGCACGCGATCCGCAACACGCCGACGCTCGTCGTCACCGCGGGCGCGAAGTCGATCCTCGATCTTCCCGCGACCGTCGAGATGCTCGACACGCTCGGCGTGCCGCTCGTGGGGCTTGGAACGCCGTACTTCCCGCGATTCCTCTGCGCGGGCACCGCGGAACTCCGCGTGAGCGAGCAAGCGCGCGACGAGCGCGATGCGGCGGCGCTCTTCGCGGCGCACCGCGAGATGCGCGGCGATTGCGGCATGCTGCTCTGCGTGCCCCCGCTTGCGCGGTTCGCGCTCGAGCCAGAGATCATGGAGTCGGCGATCCGCGCGGGACTCGAGGAGTGCTCCCGCATCGGCGCGCACGGCCCCGAAGTGACGCCCGTCCTGCTGGCGGCGGTCGCGAAGGCAACCGGCGGCGCATCGCTCGCGACCAATCTCGCGGTCCTGATCCACAACGCTCGGGTTGGCGCACGCGTCGCGCGCGCGCTGCAATCGACTTGACATTGCAGGCCAACCCTGCTTTCCTACCTTGGTCGCGGGCGATCGCCCCGACGCAGATCGACACGCAGGACGCCAGTGCGGCGAGAGGAAGACGCCGCCGCACTTCGAGTGGTTTCCGCGTTCAGACCGTCTGCGCCAAGCAAAGCACATCCTGACTGCGATCCGCCGCGCACAGCGCCCGGCAGTCGATCCGTTCGTCGTCGAACGAACCCGACGCAGTCCAACCGTGCTGTCCCCCAGTTGGTTCATCCGATGGCCGCAAAGAAGACCACGACCAAGAAGTCCACGACCAAGAAGACGGTGACGAAGAAGGCGACGGCCAAGAAGGCTGTCGCCAGCAAGGCGGCACCGAAGAAGGTCGGCAAGGTTGCGGAGGCGAAGGTTTCCGCGGCGAAAGCCGTGAAGGCCGCTGCGGCCAAGCCCGTTGCCACCAAGCCTGTTGTCGCCAAGCCCGTCGTCGCCAAGAAGGTCACCGCGAAGAAGACCGTCACCAAGGTTGCGGCGAAGGCGCCCGTGAAGAAGTCGGCTCCGAAGGCCGCCGCCGCGCCCGTGCCAGCCGCCGCACCCGTGGTCGAGGTGAAGCCACCGCTGCCGCCCGTCGCGCCGAAGCCCGCTCCCGTCGCGCAGGCCCCGACAGCGCCTGCCGAGCGACCGCAGCAGCAGCCTCCGCAGCAGCAGCGCCGAAACGAAGACAGACCGCGGGAAGATCGCCGCGACTTCCAGCCGCGTGGCGATGGCCCGCAGCGACAGCAGCCGCAGCAGCAGTCGGGCCAAGAGCAGGGTTCGCAGCAGAATCAGCAGGGTTCGCAGCAGCCGCAGCAAGGCGATGGCGAAGTCGGAGGCGAAGGCGGCGATGGCGGCGGCCGTCGTCGGCGCCGGCGCCGTCGGCGCAGGAGGAGGCGCGGCGGCGGCGGCGGACAGCCGTTCGATCCGAACAATCCCAACGCGCAGCAGCAGCAGCAGAACCCGAACCAGCAGCAGAACCAGCAGCGCCGCGGTCCGGAGTCGGAGTCCGACGACAACTCGGATGAGGGCGACGACTACGAAGGCGATGGCGGTGATGAAGAGGGTGACGATTTCGAGGGCGACGATGTCGATGTTGGGGCCGACGATGTTGGGAGCGACGATGTTGGGAGCGACGGGGGCGATCGAGGTGCTGCGGCCATGCCGCAGCGCGGGCAGCAGCACGGCCAGCGTTCGCATCAGCAGCACCAGGGACAGCGTCACGGCCATCAGCATCAACAGCAGCAGCAAGGCCCACCGCCTCCGCCGCCCTTCGAGTGCGAAGGCGTGCTCGAGTGGCCGGGCAATGCAGACGGACGCATCCGCCAGTTCGCCGACGGGCTGATCGAGTCCGAGAGCGACCCGTATGTGCCGCTCTCGATGCTCGATCAGTACCCGCTGCGCGCCGCGCAGCACATCGTGGCCGAGGCGCAGCTGCGTCGGCCCAACAAGAAGCGTCGCCGTGGCGGTGGTGGCGGGAATCGCCGCCCGCGTCCGATCGTGCAGCGCATCATGTCGATCGAGGGGCTTCCGGTCGAGGAGTACGCGAAGCGCAAGGCATTCGCCGAGTACACCGCGCTCGATCCTTCGCCGCGCATTTCCCTTGAATACAAGGGCTGTCCGCCTTCCTGCCGCCTCATCGACCTCTTCTGCCCGATCGGCTTCGGCACGCGCGGACTCATCGTCGCGCCACCGAAGGCCGGAAAAACGATGCTCCTCCAGAACATCGCCTACGGCATCAAGCGCAACCACCCGCACATCGAGCTCATCGCGCTCCTGATCGACGAGCGTCCCGAGGAAGTCACCGACTTCAAGCGGAATGTCCCGGCGCAGGTCCTCGCGAGTTCGAACGACCAGGATCTCGAGCGGCACCTCTCCCTCGGCATCCTCGCGATCGAACGCGCGAAGCGCCTCGTGGAGGCCGGCCGCGATGTCGTCGTGCTGCTCGACTCGCTCACGCGGCTCGGCCGCGCGTTCAACAACAGCCGCCGCTACGGGTCGTCCGGAAAGACGATGTCGGGCGGCCTCGACTCGCGTGCGCTCGAGGTGCCGAAGCAGCTCTTCGGCGCCGCGCGCAAGTGCGAGGAAGGCGGTTCGCTCACCATCATCGCGACCTGCCTCGTCGACACGGGCTCGCGCGCCGACCAGATGATCTTCGAGGAGTTCAAGGGCACGGGCAACATGGAACTGGTGCTCGACCGCTCGATCTCCGAGAAGCGCATCTTCCCCGCGATCAACCTCGCGGCGAGCGGCACGCGTAAGGAACATCTCATGATGAGCGAGCGCGAGCTCAAGACGATCACGGCGCTGCGAAGGCGTCTGCTCGCGGTGCCTCCGCACGCGCAGATCGAGCAGCTGCTCGCGGCGTGCCAGCGCTTCGAGACGAACGAGCTGATGGTCGGCGGCGCGGGCTGACGCGGAAACACCGATGGACGCCGCGCCCACGCCCATCGATGTCGTCGCAAGCGACCCGCGGCTCGATCACTTCCGCGGGATCCGCGACCGCGAGCTGCGCGGCACGCTCGGGCTCCACGCGGTCGAGAGCGAGCGCGTGGTGCGGCGGTTCCTTTCGGCCGCGCTGCGGCGGCGCGAGCATCCGATGCCGCCCGTGCTCGAGCCGAGCGCGCTCCTCGTCACGCCCGATGCGTGCGAGCGGCTCGCCGACATCACGGCGCATTTCCCCGCGCTTTCGATCTACCGGTGCGCCGACGAGCGTGTGCTGCACGAGATCACGGGCTACACGATGCACTCGGGGGCGATTCTCCTCGGTGTTCGGCATGAGGACGGCACGGTCGCCGACCTCGCCGCGTGGCTTGCGCGCACGCCGCACGAATCACGCGAGGTGCTCGTCGCCTTCGACGGCATCACGCAGACCGACAATGTCGGCGCGATCTTCCGCAACGCCGCCAGCTTCGGGGCGCGCGCCGCGATCCTCTCGCCGCGCGCGAGCGACCCGTTCCTGCGAAAGACGCTGCGTGTCTCGATGGGCCGCGCGCTCAACATCCCGTGGTGCCGCGCCACCGCCGCGGAATGGCCCGCGTGCCTCGATGAACTGCGCCGCGCACACGGCTACGCCGTCATCGCGGCCGAGGACACGCCCGACGCGGTCAAACTCGCGCATTTCACGCCGCCCGCGCGCTCGATCGTCGTGTTCGGCGCCGAGCAGGACGGCGTCTCGCGCGCGGTGCTCGACCTCGCGGACGCGGTGGTGAAGATCCCGATGCTGCGCGCAGGCACAGCGCTCGCGCGCGACCTCGCCGACGACCCGCCGAGCCTCAATGTCTCGATCGCGAGCGCGGTGATGCTGCACGGATTGCTGGCGTAGCACGCAGGCGACGCGATGCGATTACGGCTCGAGCTTCGCGGTCTCGGGCGTCGAGGCGCTCGAGGCGCTCGAGGCGCTCGAGGACACGGTTTCCGCTGCCGGAACCTTCGACTCCTCGCGCACGCGCTCGATGCGCGCACCGAGCACATTCAGCTGCTCTTCCATGCGCGTGTAGCCGCGGTCGAGGTGGTAGATGCGCGACACCTCGGTCACGCCCTCGGCCGCGAGCCCTGCGAGCACGAGGCTCGCGCTGGCGCGCAGGTCGCTCGCCATGACGGGCGCACCCTTGAACGGATGGCCGCCCGAGACGACGCAGGTCGGACCCTGGCGGTAGATCTTGGCGCCCATGCGCGAAAGCTCGGCGACATGGCCGAAGCGCTCGGGGTAGATCTTCTCGGTGATGATCGAGTTGCCCTCCGCGAGGCAGAGAAGCGTCATGAACTGCGCCTGCAGGTCGGTCGGGAAACCGGGGTGCGGCTGCGTGGTGATCGTGGTCGGCTTGAGCGTGCGGTCGCTCGTCACGCGCACGGTCGCGTGCATCGGGTTGTCGTGGCCCTCGATCACCTCGACATGCACGCCGATCTCGTTGAAGCGGTCGATCACCGACAGCATGCAGTCGATCGGGAACTCCTCGAGGATGACATCGCCGTTCGTGACCGCCGCGGCGACCGCGTAGGTGCCGGCGACGATGCGGTCGGGGATGACGGTATGCGTGGTCGAGCCGAGGCTCTCGACGCCGTGGATCACGAGACGCGGGCTACCGATGTTCTCGATGCGGGCGCCCATGCTGTTGAGCAGGTTCGCGAGGTCGACGATCTCGGGCTCGCACGCCGCGCACTCGATGATGGTGGTGCCCTTGGCGAGGGTCGCGGCCGTCATGACATTGGCGGTGCCGAGCACGGTCGAGCCGAACGGCCCGCCGAGGAAGATCGTCGTGCCCTTCAGGCCCTGCGGCGCCGTGGCGATGATGTCGCCCTCGGTGAGCTCGATCTTGGCGCCGAGCGCCTCAAGGCCGCGGAGGTGCAGGTCGATCGGACGCTCGCCGAACGAGCAGCCGCCGGGCATCGACACGCGGGCGCGGCGGCGACGCGCGAGCATCGGGCCGAGCACGCAGATCGACGCGCGCATGGTCTTGACGATCTCGTACTTCGCATGGATCGCGTTCGGGTCGGCGACGCGCATCTTGACCGTGCCGCACTCGCCGTCGATCTCGACGCCGAGCTGGCGCAGCAGCTTCGTCATGTTCGAGATGTCGGAGAGGCACGGGACATTGCGCAGCGTGAGCGTGCCGTCCGTACAGAGCGCGGCGGCCATCAGCGGCAGCGTCGCGTTCTTGGAGCCTTCGATCTGGATACGACCCGCCAGCCGGCGGCCACCCTGAATACGGAACGAGTCCATGCGTGAGCAATCCTTTGCGGGCGACTTCGGCCTCTTGCCTGATGCCCAAATGATGTGACGGAACGCGGTCGCCGACCGCGCGGATTATGTCGTGTGCATCGGCTGTTGGGGGCGAGTTTCTGCACTCGTCAGGTTGTCCCCGACCGACCGCGGGGTGCTCGCCCGAGCCGGGCCGGGCCGACGCTCGGTCGTACGGGTGAAGCAGTCGGCATAAACCCGCCGCGGTTCGCGTTTCGGCCCCGACCACGATGCCTCGATCTTGCCATCCACCGGGTTGGAATCGACCTTCCTTCCGCCCGCAGCCAATCCACGGGCGACCTCGAAACGACCGCCTCCTGGAACGCGAATGAACCCACGCCAGCAATCAACCGTCCGCGCCCTTCTGTTTGCGACCGCCGCGCCGGTCGCGCTCGCGGCCCTCGCGGTCGCGACGCCGTCGGGCGCGTCGACCGACGGGGAGCCGCCGTCCGAAGTGGTGCTGACCGGCATCGTCCGCGACTTCCGCGAGCGGTCGAAGCCGGGCGGGCACCCCGACTTCGAGCTCCAGCCCTCCGGCGGGTTCGGGCACTACTGCGACAACATCTCCCCCATCCTCGGAGAGGACAAGAAGCCCGTCTTCAAGGGCGGCGGCTTCAAGGTCACCAACCAGTGGCGCGACGCAAGCGGCCGCAACATCTGCTGGCGGCTCTACGACCCCTCCCGCGGCGACCGCGTCGGCAGCAAGTCCGGCGTTTCAACCGGCGGCATCACCTCCGCCGCCACCTTCTCAACCTGGTTCAACGATGACCTCAACCTCAATGCCTCGACCCCGCTCTCGCTCACCCTGAAGCGCCAGCCGAGCGGCGCCTATGTGTTCGACTCCCAGACGGACCCCGCGTACCAGTCGCTCGGCGGGTTCTTCCCGATCGAGGGGCAACTGTTCGGAAACCCAGGAGGGACCCCGAATCGCAACTTCCACTTCACCTTCGAACTCCACACCCGATTCACCTACAACGCCGCCGGCAACCAGGTCTTCACCTTCCGAGGTGACGACGATGTCTGGGTGTTCATCGACGGCAAGCTGGTGATCGACCTCGGCGGGGTCCACGGCGCGATCGAACAGGTCGTGGATCTCAACCGCCTCGGGCTCGTCGACGGGAGAGACTACGAACTGTCGTTCTTCTTCGCCGAGCGCCACCGCACCCAGTCGAACTTCAAGATCACGACCAACCTGCAGCTGCAGACGATCGACCTGCCGCTCGCAAGCAACGCGTTCGACTGAAGAACCCCCCACGGAGGGCCGCCAAACCCGACCACATCCTGCTTTCAGCCATGCGCGGACGACCGCACCCGGTCGCCTGTCGACGACGACATGGCCCAGACGACATGGCCCAGACGACATGGCCCAGACGACATGGCCACGACGCGCACGCAACAGCGTGCGCGTCGCGCTTTTGTCGGCGTGCGCCGCCTGCGCTACAGTCGCGGGATGTCCGACGCAGATGCAGCCGTTGCCGATCCGACCGCGCCCGTGCTCCCCGACGCGAAGATGCATGTCGCCATGCCGACGGCGCCCGTCGCCGCCCGGATCGCCGGATCGCGCCTCTGCATGAAGGGCAAGAGCGCCAGCTTCATCCGCCATGTCGAGATCGATGTCGGTGGCACGGCGCTCGAGGGCACTTTCCGCGCAGGGCAGAGCTTCGGGGTGATTCCCGAAGGTACCGACAAGTTCGGGAAGCCCCACAAGGTCCGCCTCTACTCGCTGGCGAGCCCCTCCTGGGGCGAGGACGGTTTCGGCCGGGTGATCGCGACGACCCCGAAGCGGGTCATCGCCGAGCGCGAGCCGCAGGGCGAGAAGGACGACCCGACGGACCACTCGCTCTTCCTCGGCGTCTGCTCGAACTGGCTCTGCGACCGCCGCGCGGGCGATGCGGTGTCGGTGTCGGGCCCGAACGGGCGCCGTTTCCTGCTTCCCGAGGATCCATCGAAGCACGACTACCTGTTCGTGGCGACCGGAACGGGCATCGCTCCCTTCCGCGGATTCCTCATGGAGCTCCTTGTCGGCCCGCCGGCCGGCTCCCCCGCTGCCGCGAGCTGGAAGCGCTGCGAAAGCCGGATCGAACTCGTGATGGGCGCCCCCTACACGACCGACCTGCTCTACGACGACCTGATGCGCGACCTCGCCGCGAAGCATCCGAACTTCCGCTACCACCCGGTGATCTCGCGGGAACTCCGCGTCGATGGCGAGAAGGTCCTCGGCAAGGGCGAGTATGTGCACCACTACATCGACCGTCAGGTCGAGCACACGCCGCGCGCCATGGACCTGCTGCACTCCGACCGCACGCTCGTCTACATGTGCGGACTCGCGGGCATGCAGATCGGCGTGTTCCAGATGCTCGCGCGCCGCGGCATCAAGGGCTTCACCAAGATCGCCGACGAGCTCGCGCCGAAGCCGGTCGCCGAGTGGACGACCGAGGACATCAAGCGCCGCGTGCGGCCGACGCACCGGTGCATGCTTGAGGTGTACTAGATTTGAGCGGTCGCGGCTGCGGCCGCTCCCTCTGGCGTGCATGGCGCGCTTCGTTTGAGCGGTCGCGGCTGCGGCCGCTCCCTCTGGCGTGCATGGCGCGCTTCGATTGAGCGGTCGCGGCTGCGGCCGCTCCCTCTGGCGTGCATGGCGCGCTTCGTTTGAGCGGTCGCGGCTGCGGCCGCTCCCTCTGGCGTGCATGGCGCGCTTCGTTTGAGCGGTCGCGGCTGCGGCCGCTCCCTTTGGAGGCACGAAACCGTCACTGCGCGCTCCGCGCTCGGCAACCCAGGTGCCCACGAAGGCGGAGCGCAGCGAAGCCTGAGCGAACGATGCCGGAGTCGCAGGGCGTGTCGTGTGGCACTACCCCTGCGAAGCAGGGGTAGTGGCGGCATCGAACCCACGCAAGACCTTCCGACCGCAGTACGGACGCGCGCGGCGCAGTCGAAGCCGCCATCACCAGAGGTGATGCCACACGACACGCGCCGCGACCTTCCCGCCAACCTGCTCGCGCTTCGCGGCGCTCCGCGCTCGGCAACCCAGGTGCCCACGAAGGCGGAGCGCAGCGAAGCCTGAGCGAACGATGCCGGAGTCGCAGGGCGTGTCGTGTGGCACTACCCCTGCGAAGCTGGGGTAGTGGCGGCATCGAGCGCACGCAAGACCTTCCGACCGCAGTACGGACGCGCGCGGCGCGTTCGAAGCCGCCATCACCAGAGGTGATGCCACACGACACGCGCCGCGACCTTCCCGCCAACCTGCTCGCGCTTCGCGGCGCTCCGCGCTCGGCAACCCAGGTGCCCACGAAGGCGGAGCGCAGCGAAG
>Ga0209985_10000570_pt1 | contig 39393 bp, 24 predicted proteins | sample NOAtaG_FD_187305 | JGI IMG/M metagenome (GOLD analysis project Ga0209985, IMG submission 187305) | Freshwater lake microbial communities from Lake Erie, under a cyanobacterial bloom - NOAA_Erie_Diel6S_1000h metaG (SPAdes) (version 2) | ecosystem: Environmental > Aquatic > Freshwater > Lake ...
CCCATGTGTGCAGCACACTGATCATGCCCATGTCAGCGCCCAGGCGCTTATCCTGGTCACCCAGTTGCATCACCGTTTGCCGGCTGGCCTGGAACAGTAGGGTGTAGAGTTGCCGCGGGTGTGACAGGCACAGCGCATTCAACTGCTCAGGCAAAGTGAACACCACATGGAAGTAGGGCACGGGCAACAGGTCTTCCTGGCGTTCCAATACCCAACGTTCACGGTTGGTGCCCTGGCACTTGGGGCAATGACGGTTGCGGCACGAGTTGTAAGAGGTGCGCTCGTGCCCGCAGTCATTACACCGGTCAATATGCCCACCCAACGCAGCGGTCCGACATACAGCAATGGCGTTTAACGTCCGCTGATGCTGCTTGAGCGGCTGGTGCTGGATGAATTGCCCACCATACAAGCGGATGACATCGGCCAACTCGTGTTTGGGTCTTGCCACAGCGTTCATAGCTGACCATACAAACTGTCCAGCGGGCTGTGTGCCAACTGTGGCTTTACTTGTGCGATGTGCAGATAAACGATCGTGGTCTGGATGTTACTATGACCAAGCAGTCGCTGGATAGAATAGATGTCCACGCCATCTTCGAGCAAGTGGGTTGCATAGCTATGCCGCAGCGTGTGCATGGACACATCCTTCTGAATGGATGTCTTGGCCATCGCTTCATTGACTATATACTGGATGCTGCGCTCAACCATCGGTTCACCGGGCGATAGCCCTTCGAACAGATACATCTTCGGTTTAACTTCCTGGAGATAAAGTGGAAGTTTGAGGGCAATGAATTTGGAAAGCGGCACATAGCGGTCTTTCCTGCCTTTTCCCATCCGCACATGAACTTGCCTGCGCTGGGTATCTCCATCGGCACACTTGATCAGGCGCAGTTCATTCATACGTGCCCCTGTGCTGTAGGCGAAGGCAAGCAGAAAGCGGTGCTTGTGTGTGCGCGGGGCTTTGAACAATGCCTTGCACTCTTCTTTGTAAAGTACCGTGGGCAGCGACTGCTTGGCCTTGAGCGGTGGCATGCGCAGGGCTTTTGCCTCGTTGCCAAAGACTCGGAACCAGTAGCGTAGAGCATGCACGGTCTGTTTGAAATACCCTTCCGATTTTCCTTCGTGCACACTGATGCGGTACAGGTAAGAGTTGATCTCTTCGGTGGAAACAAAGTGCGGCACCGTGCCAAAATGCAAGGCAAGTTGGGCAATGTTGCGGCTGTAATTGGTGAGCAGGCTTTTGCTCTTCTGGTGGATGGCCGCATGTTCAACAAACTTGCTGTAGGCCTGCCGGAATCCAACCAACCCGTCACTGGCCTGTTGCACCAGTGTGCAGTAATCACTTTTTTTGAAGCTCATAACTTTATACGTTCGGTTTGAGCTCCAAAGGTGGCAAACCTGTAAATTACAGATGAACTATGGTCGAAGTACGGAAACTACCGAAGGTTTAGTTCAACAGCTAGTTGCCGTAATTCATCACCCCAAACAAAAGGCCGCTCACGCGGCCTTTTGTTTTCTGAACTTTTTATAGTGGTGTGCATCACTTCATCTGCCCGTACTTCTTCGCGTATCGTTCGTACAACTCATTCTGGTGGTTGCGCAGCGTAATCGCCTTTCCGCGGATGAAGGCATGCGTCAACCTGTTTGTACGATAGTCCAGCGCATCGCCCTCGCTCACAAACAACGTGGCATCCTTACCCACCTCCAGTGTACCCACACGCGCCTCCACGCCCAGTGCTTTGGCTGTGTTTGAGGTAATCATCTTCAGTGCCTCTTCTTTGTCTACCCCGTATGCCACAGCCGTGCCGGCAAAGAAGCCGAGGTTGCGCGCACCATGCAGGGCGCCATCCTGCGATAATGAAACCTGTACCCCCGCCTGCTGTAACAAGTAAGGCAACTTGTATGGCGTGTCAATATCTTCATCGGCCCGGTTGGGCAAATTGTGCGTGCTGGCGAGTATCACGGGTATGTTGGTCTCTTTGAGGAACTGCGCCACACCCGGTGCGCCATAGCCACCCACCACGGTGATTTTTTTCACACCAAATTTCTGCCCGAAGCGCACGGCCTCCACAATTTCTTTGGGTTCATCGGCATGCACCATGAGCACGCGCTGCCCGCTGAAGAGCGGTTGAACGGTTTCTAGCTTCAAATTGGTTTCGCGCTGCGCCTGCTGGGCATACGCTTGCGCATCGGCCATCAACTGATGCAGTGCCATCACCTGCTTGTCGTAATCGCGGTTGGGGGCATCGTTGACGGTAAAGGTGTTGAAGTCAAACTGCCTGCGGATTTGCGGAGGCCAGTTCAGGTGAAGGGCGTTGTCGGCCGTGTGCACGGCATCTTCCCAATTCCAGCCGTCCATTTCCATCAAGCTGCTGCTGCCGCTGATCAACCCGCCCGTGGGCGTGGTCTCGGCCAGCAGCACTCCGTTGTAGCGGAAGGTGGGGCCATACTCCGAGTCCGTGTTGTAGGAAATCAGCGCGCGCACGTTGGGATTCAGATCACCGCGCTCGGTGGCATCGTTCATCGCCCGGATGGAGCTTACCTCGGCCAAACCGATTTGCGAATTGGGTAAAATGAAACCGGGATAAATGTGCTTGCCCTGCACGTTGATTTGTTCGTAGCCGCTGAGGTCGGCCCGGGCGGTGGTGGCATCCGCGACAATCGTCAGCTTGCCTTTATCAAATGCCACAATAGAATTCGCAATGACCTGGCCATTGCCGAGGTGCGCTACACCACCGATCAATGCAATCGCTTTCTCCTGCGGCTTCGCTGGCGTGGGAGTTTGTGCCCTACCCACCGATACGGCACTGATGAGGGTGAGGAAGAAAAATATCGTTTTCATAATCATGTGCTTTATCGGTTAGTCTTCTTCAGTGTGTTCAACGCCCAGAACATCATCGCAATGGAAGTTCACGCGCTGGCGCGGCTCGGGCCGTTGCGTGGGCGCTCCGCCCTTTTTAACCCCGATCATTTTCTGAACCAGGCGCGCCCGCTCCACTTCAATCTCGCGGTTGCGCTGGCGGTCCGCTTCAATATCAAAGTACACCTTGCCATCGATGAGGGTCTTTTCTGCCTTGGCATACACGCTCAGCGGGTGGTCGCTCCACAGCACCACATCGGCACTCTTGCCCACTTTGATGCTGCCCATCTGCCCATCGAGGTGCAGCATTTTGGCCGGGTTCAGGGTCACCATCTTCAGCGCGTCTTCCTCGCTCATCCCGCCATACTTCACCGATTTGGCTGCTTCCTGATTCAGGCGTCTGCCCATTTCGGCATCATCGGAGTTGATGGCGGTAACCACACCAGCGTTGTGCAGAATGGCTGCGTTGTACGGAATAGCGTAACGCACTTCCCACTTGTAATTCCACCAGTCGGAGAAGGATGAGGCCGCTACTCCGTGCTGCTTCATTTTGTCGGCCACTTTGTAGCCTTCCAGAATGTGGGTAAACGTGTTGACACGGAAATTGAATTGCTCGGCCACTTTCATCAGCATGTTAATCTCCGATTGCACATAGCTGTGGCAACTGATGAACCGTTTTTTGTTCAGTATCTCCAGAATGGCTTCTTCCGCCAGATCTCTTCGGGGCTTGGCAGCGGCCGTCTTTTGTGCGGCCGGCAATGCGTTGTAGGCCGCCCACTTTTTCTCGTATTCGCGGGCACTGGTGAAGGCATCAACATACACTTGTTCCACGCCCATGCGGGTTTGCGGGTAGCGAATCGACTGCGGGTTGCTGCTGCGCTTCACGTTCTCGCCCAGCGCAAACTTGATGAAGCCATCAGCCCCGGCAATCTTATAGTTCTCGGGCGTTTCGCCCCAGCGCAATTTGATCAGGCCCGATTGTCCGCCTATGGGATTGGCCGAGCCGTGCAGTACCTGAACGGCTACCACACCACCGCCCAGCGCCTGGTAAATGTTAATGTCTTCGGCATCGATATTGTCGCCTATGCGCACCATGCCGGAGTTAGTGGCCACATCGTTGATGCTGAGCGCCCCAATGTGGGAGTGTTCGTCAATGATGCCGGCCGTCAGATGCTTGCCGGTGCCGTCAACTACCTTAGCGCCCGGCTCAGACAGGTTCTTACCGATGCGGGCAATCTTGCCATCCTTGAGCAATACATCGGTATTCTGAAGAATGCCCTGTTGCTCGTTGGTCCACACGGTGGCATTTTTGATCAGCAACGTTTCAACTGCCGGCAGCGCAGTTGTGCCGTGGGCCATAAAGGGATAAAATACTTTGCCGGGTTCATCCTTTTTCGGTGCTGCGTCTTTTTTGTCCGGTGCTTTGGTCGTGAGGTCGCCTGTGCGGGTAGCACTCCAGTTGATCCAGGCGCCATCGGCCAACTGGCCTTTTCCTTTGAAGCCCTTGTCATCACTCCAGCCGGAGAGCCGCACACTGTTCGAACTGTTCTTCTGCGGCTTGAATGACAGGGTGATCAGATTGTTGCCAAACGTGGCGGTGGCATCTACCGTGGTGCTGTCATTCACTTTTACCTTGGCTTTGTGACTGCCGGCTTCACCGCTCACTTCCAGTTTGTAGTTCTGGTTGTTTACGGAGAGATCGTACTGGCCGCTGAAGTTGCGCAGGTCAATGGACTTGAGCGCAAACGGCTGACCCATGATCCAATTCTGGTAAATGATCGTTTTGTCGTCAAAGATTTTTCCGGAGGTAACCAGAAAGCTGGCGAGCATACCTTTCTTGAGGCTACCCACTTGCCCGTCAATCTGCAACATTTGGGCAGGGGTAGTGGTGAGTGCCTTCAGGGCGGCCGCTTCGCTTAGTCCGTTCTCCATTGCCTTTCGTACGTTGGGCATGAAGTCGGAAACTTTCTTCAGTCCGTTGGCCGTGATGGCAAATGTGATTCCAGCCTTTTCCAGCGCGGCCAGGTTGGTGGGGGCCAGCTCCCAGTGCTTCATGTCTTGCAGGCTGGTGCGCGCAGCATCGTAGGGATCTTCCACATCGTAGGCTTCGGGAAAATCAACTGGCACGATGAATGAGGCTCCAGTGGCCTTGATATCGTTGATGCGTTTGTACTCATCGCCACCTCCTTTAATGATGTAGCGCACGCCAAACTCATCCGCGATCTTATCGGCACGCAAAACACCCATCCAGTTGGCGGCATCAAAGATTTGCGGCAATTTTTGATTTTGAATCCACGCTTCAAGCGATTGATCGGTAAAGGGGCGGGGGTTCTGCGCGCCAAACCATTCGATATCCAGGTAGGTCTGACGCAGCACGGCTGCGTAGCCCATCATGGAACTGGGATAGTTTTGTGAGGAGCTGCCTTTGGCAAACGAGTAGTTGGCGGCTGCTTTTGACTTTATCACCGCTTTGTTTTCGCCTTGTTCGCCCAACGCAACAACGGCCGAAGTGCCACGGGCCAGACCATCGGCTTTAAAGGTGAGCACCGCACCAAAACCAAGTTTACGCCACTCCTCAGCGGCTTTGGCATTCACGGTAAACTCATCGGAGGCGTTATAGTGTGAACGAATAGCCTGGTTAGCGTTGTAGGGTCCTTTATTTTTTGGTTCAATCTGCTCGGGGCCGTTAAAGCCCCCACCGCGTGGACGCTCCACCTCGGGTAAACCGTAACTGGTGTACACATCGATGAGCGAAGGATAGATATACTTCCCCTTGCAGTCGATGACGGTGTACCCTTTCGGCACAGTCAAATTAGCACCCACCTGCTCAATGCGCTCACCTTTTATTAAAAGCGTAGCGTTGGTGAGGGTGGTTTGCGGATCGACTACAAGATTGGCATTGGTGAAGGCATATAGCCCGGCCCGGCTGTCTTTCACATCGTTGCGCGGAAAGGTTTCCTGAGCCCACGCGGCCAGGCCTGCCAGCGACAACACCAGTGTCAAGGTCAGGATTTGTTTGATCATAAGCATGAATTGTTGAAGCGTTCAAAAAGGAAAAGTAGGGAAATGCGCACACCTATCTGTGAAATAGTGATGGTCGGTTGAATGTGTGGAACAGCGCAGTTTCCCTCAGTTAAAACGTAAAGCCCAAGTTGAAAAATCCACGCAGTTGCCCTGTTTGAGCATTGTGCGACACGCCAACCTGAATTGGTCCCAGCAGTGAAAGATAGGAGGCCATAGCCCCGTAGCCCACCTGATAGAAAGCTCCCTCCCGGTTCTCCTTGCGGAAATCAAACTGACCCAGACCGCTCCAAAACGCAGACGACTCGTACCCGGCCGCCAACAAATTGATGCCCGGAGTTACGTACACATTTTTTGCAACCGTGTATTGGAACTGAGCCCCTACTGCCAGCAACTGCTGCACCGACAACTCACCCTCGCGCAGCCCGAGAAACAGATGGTCGGAAGAGCGCGGACGATAGAGCCAGCCACCGACTGAATTGATATCTCCGGCTGCCAGCCGATAGGCAGAAAAATCATCGTAGTGGGAGAATGTCTCTTGCATCAGTGCCACTTGCTGCCAGATTTGCAGCGATAGTCGCGAACCGAGCGGTTTCACCTTCTGGGCTTTCAGGTTGAAGCGCACATACAAGGGCAGCGAACCTTCGATTACTACTTTTTCCGAGCTGTCCGGCAGGGTGATAAGTAATTTGGCTTTAAATGCCGGATTGATATTCCAATTGGTCTCTGCCCTCAGCCACGCGCCACGCGTGGGAAAAAATACTTTGTCAAGGGTGTTGCGGAGGAATTGAAATCGCACACCCACCGTACCGAAACGATAGTCAGCAATTTCAAGCGGTTCGGGGTTCGACTCCGTGGACGGATTAATTTTCGGCCAAAGGCGGCTTCGTTGGGCCATGATACCAAACCCCCAATACTGGTCACGGCTAAGGGAGTAGTTGAGCATTGTGGTGGCAGCTATATGTTGGCTGATTACATCGGCTACCGGTGTGCCTTCGATAAATGAGTTGATGAGCATGCGTTCTCCGTATACTTCGCTGAAATGCCACCAGCGTTTGCGCACTCCGAAGTAGTAAAAATAATTGGCCCGTACACGTGGGCTTTCTGCAAGGTCGATGGTGGCCACGAAACGCGAGGCCGAAAGCATGAGGTTGCGCTTGGTAAAATTCAAGATGACACCCGCACCCCGCTCGGTATCGTAGTGCATGGCAAACTTCACGGCATTGCCAGGCCGTTCGCTTGCTTGCAGGACTAACTTGCTGGTTACACTGTCGCCCTCAATCTGGTAACCTATCTTGTCGAACAAGCGGGTGCCCATCAGGCGGTGTACGCGTGATCCTATTTCGCGAGAGTTCAACAACTCGCCCACGTGAGCTTCAAACCGCGCTTGTACCAAAGCGTTATTCGGTTCGCTGATGCCATCGGTGGCAATCTCCTGGATTTTATAACGCCTGTCCCCGCGCGGAAAACGCGGTACTGTACGGGGCGGAAATTGTTTTTGCCCGGCAGCAACCTTCACTAACTCGGGCATGATTTCTTTTGTTGCTTCACGCCCGGCCCGCAGCATGTCTACCCGCTGTTCAAAATCCATTGTGCCATAGCGCAGATGGGGGAAGATGTCGATATGAAGATCTACATCTTTCAATTCTTTCCGATAGGTAATATTGCCGGCCAGTAATGCGGTTTGCATCAATAGCTGGGCGGCCGAGTTCAGGTCCGATTCTTTAAATAATCCACCATCCACATCCGATGCAATAATGAAGGTAGCCCCCATTTCACGGCAGTAGCTCACCGGCATGTTATTGAACACACCGCCATCCACCAGCAGTTGGTCATCGATGCGCACGGGCGCAAAAACTGAGGGGATCGACATGCTGGCGCGGATCGCTTGTGGCAAACTGCCGTTGCGCAGCACTACGGGTTCGCCTCTCACAATATCCGAAGCCACACACAGGAAAGGCGTGGGCAGATGTTGAAAGTTGGAAATGCCGTTCACGTGAAAGAACAGGCGGGCAAGCAGTTCCTCAATGTGTTGCCCTTCAATCAGCCCCAGCGGTAACTTGGGCTTAAGGCCATTCATGGGCAGCTCGTAAATGTACCGGCCAAACTCGTCCTTTTCTTCAATATTGATTTCGTTGAACGAAACGCTGTTCGACATGAGCAACTGCCAATCCAGTGTCTTCGCAATGGAATCAATTTCGTTACCGGTATAGCCGGCCGCATAAAGCCCGCCCAATACCGAGCCCATACTGGTACCCGCTATAAAATCCGGCACAATACCCAGCGAGTCCAGAGCCTGCAATACGCGAATGTGAGCAATACCCTTAGCGCCACCTCCGCTAAGCACCAAACCAATTTTGGGTCGCGACTGAGCCGAGGCACCCAGGGAACAAACAATCAGGATAGTCAAAAAGGAAAATACGCGAATCATCAATGTGCTTCCAGCCAGTTCGAACCTATACCTACTTCCACTTCCATGGGCACCTCGAGTGCTACCGCGTGTTTCATCAGTTCAACCACTTTGGGTTTTACAATATCTACCTCGTCCCGGTGCAAATCAAAAATCAATTCGTCATGCACCTGAAGAATCATGCGTGTCTGCAGTTTCTCTTTCGTCAGCCATCGGTGTATGTTCACCATGGCGATTTTGATAATATCAGCGGCACTGCCCTGGATGGGAGCGTTGATCGCGTTGCGTTCGGCAAAGCCCCGCGTGGTGATGTTACGTGAATTGATATCGCGCAGATATCGCCTGCGGCCCAGCACCGTTTCCACGTATTCCTTTTCGCGGGCAAAGTTGATGCTATCATCCATGTAGCGCTTAATACCCGGGAACTCCCGGAAATAGGAGTCGATGATCTCGGTGGCTTCTGTTTTTGAGATACTCAGGTTCTGGGAGAGCCCAAAAGCCGTGCTGCCGTACAAAATACCAAAGTTGACTTCCTTGGCTTTTCGTCTTTGATCCGGAGTAACCTTGTCGAGGGCTACCTTAAAAACTTTGGCCGCTGTAGTGGCGTGAATGTCGCGCTGATTTCGAAACGCTTCAATCATGGTGGCATCCCGGGCAAAAGAGGCGGCAATGCGCAATTCAATTTGCGAATAGTCGGCCGACATAAACAGGTATTCGGGGCCGCGCGCCACAAAGGCACTGCGAATCTGCCGGCCCTTCTCCGTGCGGATCGGAATGTTCTGTAAGTTGGGGTTGTTGGAACTGAGCCGGCCGGTAGCTGCCACCGCCTGCCTGAAATCGGAGTGAATGCGCCCGTCATAGCGGCTGATCATGCGGGGCAAGGCATCTACATAGGTTGAGCGCAGCTTTTCATACTCGCGGTATTCCAGAATTTTCTTGGCGATTTCGTGTTCGGGTGCCAGCTTGATCAACACCTCCTCACCCGTTGCATACTGCCCGGTTTTGGTTTTCTTGGCTTTGTCCAACAGCTTGAGTTTTTCGAACAACACTTCGCCCAATTGCTTGGGTGAGCCGATGTTAAACTCGGTGCCGGCCATTTGATAGATTTCCTTCTGCACCTTATCGCTGTCCTTCTTCAACGCCTCCGACATCCACTTCAGCGTGTTCTCATCTACACGCACACCTTCGAACTCGAGGTCCGCCAGTACACCGACCAGCGGCATCTCCACATCGCGCATGAGCAAGCTGTGCCTGCGCACTTCCAATTCGGCCTTCAGTTTTGATTTCAACTGCAGCACCAGGTCCGCCCGCTCGCATGCTTTTTTCTGCTCATCGCCTTCCGCCATCAGGGCGTGGCCCACATATTGGGCGCACAGAATGCCCAGATCGTGCGAGGCTTCCGGCTCAATGAGATAATGGGCAATCAGCGTATCGAACATCTTACCGGAGACCGTTAAGTTGAGTTTGCGCAGGGCCAGCAGCGTGGCCTTCAGGTTGTGACCCACTTTGGCTATGCGGGAATCTGCCAGCACGGGCGCAAAATCCTTCAGGTTGTCGTTGGCTGAAACCGGAAAGTACCAGGCCGTTGCCGATGCCGCACTGATCACCAGGGCCGTGGGCGCAAAATCAAAATGTTCTTCCTCGTTGGTGAGGAGTTGGATCGAAATTTCGGAAGCTCCGCGTAGCTTTTCGATCACCTGTTGGCGTTCCTCGGCAGCGTTGATAACCCGATAGTCCACATCCGTTGCCGAATACATGCGCTGCTCACCGGCTTGCGGAGTCGCTTCCTCGCCAACAAACATGGAGAGTTGGGCCGGCTTGGCCACAGCCGGAGCCGCCACCGGTGCTGCGCCCGGCACCAGGCTGAAAATGCGTGGCATCATCGTCTTAAACTCAAGCTCTTCGAGGATGGGCTTGAGTTTTTCCGGATCGGGCCCCGTGAAACGCAGCGCTTCTTCGTGAAACGCAACCGGCACATCGGTAACGATGGTCGCCAGCTTTTTCGAGAGAATGGCCTGCTGACCATATTGCTCCACGCGCTCCTTGAGTTTGCCTTTGAGTTTGTCGGCATTGGCGACCACATTCTCCACTGTGCCGAACTGCTTGATGAGATCGGCAGCGGTTTTGGGGCCTACCCCGGGGATACCCGGAATATTGTCGGACGAATCGCCCTGTAAACCCAGAATGTCCACCACCTGCGTTACGTTTTCAATTTCCCATTTCTCACACACCTCTTTTGGCCCGAGGATATCAACCGAGTTGCCCATGTAGGCCGGCTTGTAGAGCAGCACATGATCCTTTACGATCTGGCCATAATCTTTGTCCGGTGTCATCATGTACACCTCAAAGCCATCGGCTGCTGCGCGGGTGGCCAGGGTTCCAATTACATCATCGGCTTCGTAGCCATCCAGCTCAAAAATGGGGATGTTGAAACCGCGTATGATCTCTTTCACAATCGGCAGGCCGTACCGAATGTCTTCGGGTGTTTCCTGGCGTGTAGCCTTGTACTCTTCGTACAATTCATCGCGAAACGTGGGTGCGGATGTATCGAAGGCCACCCCAATGTGCGATGGTCTCTGTTTGGTGAGCACCTCCATCAGCGTATTGGTGAATCCAAACGGAACCGATGTGTTTCGGCCTTTGGAATTAATGCGCGGGTTTTTGGTAAACGCAAAATGAGCCCGGTAAATCAGCGCGTAGGCATCGAGCAGGAAGAGTTTTTTTTTGGCTGACATGGGGCGATCGGATTCAAATTTAACAAATTGGGCTTAGGTTCAGGTCCTCTACTGACATATATCATTTCCCCCGTTGATGTTCCTCATGGTGCGCGCCTGTTGCGCTGCCAAACTTTGATACAAAATCAACCTAAACACATCAACATGAAAAAGCATGAACCAGTGAGTACGATCATGACGCATCATGTGTATGTGGTCGACATCAAGGACTCTTTAGAAAGCGCCCGTGAAGTTGTTCGCAAACACAACGTGCGTCACGTGCCGGTAGTCCAAAAAGGCAAACTGGTGGGTATCATCAGCAAAACAGACCTGAACCGCCTCACCTTCAGCGGCATGTTTGAAGGCGAAGGCGATACCGATGAAGCGGTACTGGACATGCTCAACCTCAGCCAGGTTATGTCGCACAAACCCCGCGTGGTCAGGGCGGGGGACGACATTCGCGCAGTGGCCAAAATATTGTCGGAGGAAGAGTTTCATGCCCTCCCGGTAGTGGATGACGAAAATGAAACCAAACTTGTGGGCATCGTCACCACCACAGACGTGATCCGCTACCTGCTCGAACGGTTTTTGTAAAGAGCGTTGCAAACACAAACCGGGTTTCGTTTCTTGTTCGGGTGATTACCGAATTTTTCAGCCGGTGGGAGCGCGATGCGCCCAACCGGGTCTTTCTCCGACAGCCCGTAGCGCGCCAATGGCGTGAGTTTTCGTATGCCTACGCAGGCCGGGAAATCCGAAGCATGGCTGCAGCCCTGCAGGCCATGGGGCTTGAAAAAGGCGCGCGCGTGGCCATTCTGTCCAAAAATTGTGCGCACTGGATTATGGCCGACCTGGCCATTCTGATGGCGGGCTTTGTATCGGTGCCGCTCTACGCTACGCTCAGCGCACACGGCATACGGCAAATTCTGGAGCACAGCGGGGCACAAGCCATTTTTATCGGCAAACTGGACGAGTATAGCCAACAAAAGGAGGGCATTCCCTCAGATGTCAAAAAAATCTCCTTCCCCTGGTATGGCCCCGAAGAGGGCGAATCGTGGAGCCAACTCGTTGAACGTTACCCGCCTTTGGTCAGCTCCACTCTCCATCCGAATGACCTGGCTACTTTGATGTATACGTCCGGCACCACGGGCGTACCGAAAGGCGTCATGTTCAATCACCGGGTGTTCAGTGAAGTGGCGAAAACCGAAGACCTTGTGATGAAACGCTTCGGCCTCACGCACCCCATGCACTTGTTTTCATTTCTGCCGCTGTCCCACATTGCCGAACGCAACGTAATTGAAATTCTCTCCCTCTGGACGGGCAGCACGGTTTCGTTTGTCGAGTCGCTGGAGACTTTTGCAGCCGATCTGTCATCCGTTCAGCCCCATGTCTTTTTTGCGGTACCCCGCATCTGGGCGAAGTTTCAGGAAAAAATTTTCGAAAAGCTGCCACCTCAACGTCTGAATACCATACTAAAAATTCCGGTGGTCGGAACTTTGCTGAAGAATAAGATCAAGAAAGGACTCGGGTTGTCTCGTGCCGTACTCACCATATCCGGTGCGGCCCCCATGCCGATCGCTCTTTTGCAGTGGTATCAACAACTCGGCATCACCATTCGCGAGGTATATGGCATGACGGAAAACGGTGCTATCTCCCATGGTAATTTGGGCGAGGTAAAGTTTGGCACCGTTGGCCAGGCCTGGCCAGGTGTAGAGGTGCGCCTGAGCGCAGAAGGTGAAGTGCAAACAAGACACGGAGGCACCATGCAGGGGTATTATCAGGAACCGCAACTGACCCACGAGGTTTTCACCGAGGATGGATTTTTGAAAACCGGTGACCAGGGCAGCGTGGATGCGCAAGGCTATCTGACCATCACCGGACGCATCAAAGACTTATTCAAAACCGACAAAGGCAAATACGTTGCGCCCGCTCCGATCGAAATGAAGTTACTGACCAACCCCGACATTGAAAAAGTGTGCGTAGTAGGCATGGGCATTCCGCAACCCATTGCGCTCACCATTCTGTCGGCACTGGGAAAGGCAAAATCAAAGGCCGATATCGAAAGCAGCCTGAGTGCCAGTCTGCAGGGCGTTAATGTAACGCTGGAGAGCTACGAAAAGCTGGAGACAGCCGTGATTTTACAAAACGACTGGACCGTAGAAAATGGGCTGATGACACCCACGCTGAAAAACAAACGGAACGAAATTGAAAAACTGTACCTGGCGCGTTACCCGCGGTGGTACCATGAGCCCGGGCTGGTGGTGTGGGAATAATCAGCGCTTGAGCGAGATGAAGCCCTCCGCCTTCGGTCGGCCGGAGTCAAACTCAAGCACGTAGAAGTATGTACCTACCGGCAACTGCTCACCCTTGCGGCTGACGCCTGTGAAACGGTTGGTGATGTTATCATAGTTACGCGCCTCAAAAACCAAATCGCCCCACCGGTTGAAGATTTTTAGCCGGTTGTTTCGTGTTTCTGGCGAAAGGTCAATATTTTCAATACGGAAGTAGCTGTTGAGAACATCATCATTGGCCGACACCGCGTTGTAGAAAATCAACTCCGTACAATTCTCGGCAGCAGTTACGACTATCGCTTCGGAAATCTCGCTTAAGCAGCCCGAAGCGTTGACTACCTGAACAGCAAATGAGCCTGGATCGCGTACGACAATTTCGCGGGTAGTGGCTGAGTTAGTCCAGACATAATCGACAAAGGATGCCGGAGCCTGAAGTCGGACACTGTCCTGTTTAGCCAAACACAGCGTTGTGCTGCCCACAACATTGATGATCGGTTTTGTGGGAATGGAATTGACGGTGGCTATGACTTCGGTGCGCGGACTCTCGATGGTAGCCGAACGAATCGCAACATAATAACTCGTGGTGGCTGAAAGTGAGGGGGACACGAAGTCCGGATTGGGATTATTCTGAATGGCCGTGCCTCCGGTAGCCTGCGTATACCAGGCATAGGTTTGAGCGCCAACGGCACCGGTTGCCGTCAGCGTCACACTGCCGGGGCCACAGCGCGCACCGCCCACACTGGCCGGAGTTGCCACTGATTCTATAAACAGCGCTTCAATGTTCTTATCGCTGTTCAAATTCACTGTAAGCGGATTGACTGCCCCTGTCGCATCGCCTTGCCAGCCGGAAAAAATCCAACCGGCAGCCGGTACCGCTGTGATTTCCACTACCTGCGCGCCTTCAAACCGGTTTTGATTGGGGGTGCGCTGCACCAATCCCTGCCCAACGGCTTCCACGAGCAGGTTGTAATAAGGGCCCGCACAAAAGTCGGTGCGAATTGAATTATCGGTGTCATCAAATTCGACCGGATCACTGTTTCGGATTTCGGCATATAAGGCAAAATCCTTGTTGATCACCAGCCAGTCGGTTTGAACCGATGCGGTTTGATTCCCGGCCACTGTGATGCCTTTCACATCGATCGGAATGGTGTCGGTGGGTGTCAGGTAAAAGAAATGAATCTGAGCCGTGGCCTGAATATCGCCAGCGTTCTGCACGGTAGCCGTCACGGATATATTATCACCATTGTTCGGACAAACAACACCCGGCTGGAGGTTCGTGAACAACAAGTTGGGGGCCTGACCAACGACCAACGCACGCGAAGCTTCGTTATTGGCGCGGGTGGTTTCGTTTAGTAAGTCGTTTGGATCCAATAATGCACGAATCACCCGAATGCCCGCGAGCGAGCTGCGGTACGGTGTCATGATCTGAACGGTTCCATCATCACCGGGTGCCACGGATGGAATGTCGACATCGGGTCCGAGCGGCACATCATCTACCAGAACGCGCGCTTTGAACGGACCTGACGCCCCTACACCCGCGTTGTCGTACGAAATAAATATGGTAATGGGCTCATCTACATCGGGGTTGATTTTGCTGGGCGCGATGTACTCGGAAAAAATGCGGAGGTCGGGCGCGGGCAAGCGTACCTGAATGTTTTTTTTGAATTCATTGTTGTCCTCCCGGCATTCGGCATAGGCAGCCAGTTCATCAACCACCACTTTCAACTCAAACGTTCCGGCAGTTGCAAACAGATACGGCAACGACACGAAGTAACTACCGGCTTGAAGACCCGGCCCAACGGTGGGCAGCGTGGTGGACGCGACTTTCACATTATCAATGAAGAATGAAACCGGCACATTCGTAGCCGTGAACAGCCCGTTGTTATAGATGTTGGCCGTGAGATTTTGTACCGTTCCTTCGTAAAATCCACCACCCCAGACTCCGCCTACGGGGCTCACCGCAAAGTCAACGCACAAGGGCATCTGAGCCACGTTGTCGCCCTCGCTGCCTTCGGTTACCTGCCCGTTGTTATCTAACCGGATTCGAAAAGCATGATCGCCATCGGTAGCCAGGCTGGTGGTGAGTGAAACTGTGGTGGTCGCTCCTGCATTGAGCACGGTATTCACGGTGCGTGTTTCAATTCGGGGTATGCCGGCTTCGATCACGGTCAACTCCAGATCAAAGGGAGGATTCACGGGAATGGATCCGGTGTTGCGGTAGGTAACATTCACGTTAAAGTTCGTGCCGGCAGGCGGCAGCACCGGTGCCACACTGATATCCGCATTGCTTACCGACAAGTTGGGGAATACCGGTGGCGGGGGGGTGTGACGGATCGTTCGCGAGAACTCGTTGTTGGTCTCCCGATATTCATCGACCACTCCCGAACCAATGGGTTCATCCACCCGAATATCAAGCACGTGGTCGAGCGTATTGGCGAAGGTATAGTTTATTGCGAAAGTATGCCCGACACATGTAGCGAGTGATGTCAGCGCTTCGGTGTGGATTAACGTGCCATTCATATACACGCGAACATCAAAAGGAGTAGTGGCATTTACACCGCCAATGTTGTCTACGCGCAGGGAAAACGTCTGGGGCAACAGCATATTGACGGCACCCGAAACCCCACTCGAGGAATTGACCGGAGTGAGATCCGGTTTGTTGGGCAAAACGGTGAGGGACGTGGAGCTCTGGTTGTTAGCCTCTGAGCGCTCAACAACGGTGTTCGTGAGGTCTGCTTCACTCCGGAATATGCAGTTACTTCGGTTGAAACAGTCGCCAATCACGTTGGTTGTGGTGGTAAAGTTGAAGGTCAGCGACTCGCCCGGATTTAGCTGCGCAATGTTTTGCGTGCCAAGCACGGCATCACAATTCAGAAACCGAAATACAAAATTGGTTGCGGGTGCATCCCCGGTGTTTGACACGGTTGCCGTTCCGCTAACCGATTGGCCCGGCAAGATCGTAGATTGACTCAGCACAATCGAGGTGGTGAGGTCGGGCCTCGGTGGTGAAGGCAAAACGGTTATGCTAAAGGGCCCTTGCGTACCCGTAAGGGTAAAGTCGGTAACTTCTACCGTAACGGTGTATGTTCCGGGAGCTCCGGGCGCAGTCAGGGTAAGCTGGTACGTGCCATCGGCTTGTGTTGTCGTGCCGGCTTGCCCACCGCCCGTGATTCGGGCGGTAACCGTAGCCCCCGCTACATCCGGGTCAATACCCGGGGCGATGCCAAAATATTCGGCCTTACCTGAGATGGTGATGCCACCAAAAGGAAGCACACTCGTAGGCGTCACGCTTGCCCCGCAGTCAATTCCACCCGGCAACTGATAATCACCTACGATCACCGGACGAATAGCGAAATTGTTGAGCTCGTTATCTTCGGCCAGCACGTTGTTTTCGTCAATCACGACCTTAACCGGGAAGAAGCCCGAAGCGGCAAAAGACTGGTCCCACTGCAAATTAATGGCCGACTGCGGCCCCAGTAAATTTACGGTTTGGGTAAACACGCGATTACCTTCGATGTATGCGGAAACCACAAAGTTCTCCGCCACATAATCGGACGTATTGCGAACACGGGCGTAAATCCTGATCGACTCGTTGATGGCCGGGTTCGATTTACTGAAGGAGATATCGTTAGCGAATATCGCCACGTCCAAAAGGTCGTTCGACACAAAAGGACCTGATACAAAAGGTGTTTGCGACTGACATCCGTCTGCATTGCGCGCCACAATACGCGATCGCCAACGAATGAGGTCCGACAGGTTAGTTAGGGTGACGCGATATTCTTTGCCATCGGTTACGTTGGTATCGGTGGCATCAGCTTGCGTCATCACGCGGATGATGTCCAGCGGATCCGTGGCCTGACCGTTCGCATTGGCGTCTAACTCCACCCGGGGATAGCCGGCCGCGGGCAAACTTCCACCGGCATCGGTATAGATCATCCGAAATTCAAAAAGTTCTGCCGTGCCACCCTGGGTCGGTGATACGTATGACGTGATGAAGCCTGTTGCACCTGTGAAGCTGATCACCGGGCTGTCCCGCACCGTGACCGTTACGGTTTTTGTTTCTGAACATTCATTCGCATTGGTGATCAGCACCGAGTAGGTGGTGGTGGCGACTGGCGAAACGGTAATGCTGGCCGAAGTAGACGAGGTATTCCAGAGGTAGCTCGTTCCGCCCGTGGCGGTAAGCGTAATCGCTTCACCTGCACAAATGGTTGAATTAGGCGTTAGCGTTGTGATCAAATCGGGGAAGTGCGTGACGGAGGCATCCAGTTGGTTATTCGTTGCGTCTTCATCACCTGCGAGTATAATTGTGCCTCGAATGGTGTACACTTGTTTGGCAGCCAGGTTGGCTCTTTGGGTGAAGGTGTATTCGTACTTGCCGGCTGGCAAGATGGTTACGGCAACGGGTATGGATTCCGTCACAGCCGGTCCTCCGTTAATCTGATACGATACTTGAAATCCGGAAATAGACGTGGCTCCCAGATTACTGATCTCAACCGTAACCGGTGTAGAGGCAGTCAGTGAACACGAGCTTACCGGGGCAACAATCCGGGTAATCGCGCCATCACGGCTTACGGCTGGTAAGAACTGCGTGGCCCCAATACTCACGGGCACTGTCCGAACCGCTCCGTTAATATCGTTCGGCACGATGGCGGTGAGGTCAAAGCCTGCACCGGCAAGTGAGGGAGCCACGGCCGCCAGGTCTGTGGCGGAGGGGTACTGCGGGTCCACGGAAAGCGAGTTGGCATTTTGACCCGTAGCCGCCTGCAAGGCTCCCAAATTGGATTGATCTGATCCGCCCCAACGTGCTAACGTTGATCCCGTTGAAAAATAATTGTTGTAGTTGGCCTGCCCAATCGCGGCTGTACTGCCGCTGGTTACCTCCAGGGTATAATTGTTTGATTTGATGATGTTGTTGATGAGGTTAACGTTCGTGCCGGAGCCGGATGTATAGTAAAGTCCGGTGCCCGCGCCCGTTGCGTTGATGTTATTGTGGTAAAAATTCACATGCCGCAGGAAGTTCAGGCTCACCGTTTGGAATGAAGCCGCGTTGTTGGTTTGCAAAAAGTTATTGGCGATAAGGGCCGGTGCACCGGCTGTCGCCTGAGCCGTCACCACATCCAGAGCCGTGCCGTTTCCGCCCGTCACCCGGTTGGCCGTCACCCGGAAAGCTCCTTCCGCATTGCTGATGGACACGCCCGTGAAACTGGACGAAGACGGATTGTTGGTGACCACATTTTGGTCGAGGATAAAAGCGGTGTGGTAGTTGAGAATAATGCCGCGGTGATAGCTTTGAAAAATGGTGTTGCCCCGAATCACGGTGCCGGTGGCGCGGGCGAACGGTCCTTGAAAGTCGATGCCCACCGCGCCCAGCCGGATCGTGTTGTTGATCAGGCGAACATCCTCAGCCACCGAGGCGTTGATCACCACCCCACCCCGATCAAAGGAGGTGAGTGTCGTTACCGTGCTTTCAATCACATTGCCTTCCAGCAAAATGTCCAGTGCCCGGTTGTTCATAAATACCGCCCGTGCAAACGAAGTTCCTTCCGCGCGGATGGTCATGTTCCGGATGCGATGGTGGTCCGCATTGCTGAGCCTTACGGTAAAATTCGCAGAGCTCGTGGTTGCAGAAAACCGAATAATAGCATCGGCCGGATTACCGGTAGGGGATTCAAACGTGATGGTGTTGGTGGCTGACGAGCCACTGACATTTAACAGCGTGATTTGTTCATTGAAATTGCCACTCACGCGAAAAACGACCGGCCCGCTTACTCCGGCATTTCGTAACGCATCCAGGGCAGCCGTAAAGGAAGTGAAGTTGTTGGCCCCGGTTCCTGCGGCATCGATCGTATAGGTGCCGGTCAGCGGAGTGCCCACCGCTCCGAATTGCGCAGCCCCAATACTGGGTGAAGAGGGGCGGGCAACTCCATCAATGTCATCCGGCACTTCAGCATTTACGTTTTTTCCCGAAGCGGATAGCGCAGCTACCGTAGTATACAGCAAAGTAGGCGACTGAAACTGCGGATCAATGGAGAGACTGTTGGCATCCAGGCCTGAGGCCGTTCGCCAGGCCGCCAGTGTGCCGACATTGGTTGAACCAAACTGCCCCAGCAGCGGACCCGAACTGAACAAATCATTGTGGTCGCTCTCCAACACCGAGTTCACCGTAGTTGTGTTGCGGTGCTCTACCGCCATGCCCGTGTTCGCCCGGAAAATATTATTCACCACCCGGTTGCCAACCGATACCGCACGATCAAACTGAAACGCAGTGCTGTTCGTGCTCGTGCCCGTGGCGTTTACACTGTTGTGGTATATGTTCGTGTTCACCAATCCCTGCTGGATGTAAAATGTGATATAACTCGAGTTCGAGTTCGTGGAACTGAAAAAGTTGTTCGCAATCAACCCGCTCACCGTGTTGGGGTAGTACAGGTAAACCCCATAACCCGCTCCGCCTGTAATCCGGTTGCGCTGCATCTCCAAAACCCCAGAACAGTTCCAGATCACTGTCCCATAGTAATCACTGTAGCTCGTACCCGTGATCACGTTGTCGTTGAACACCACTCCGTTCATGTACTGCAAATACATCGGCCGCGCGTACACATTGCTTATCGTGTTGCCCGTAATCACCGTGCCCGCTGAATAGTTGGCTACCGTGCTGTTGCCCACATGAATAAATCCGTGCGAGCCTCCCGTGATCACGGTGTTCAATAACCGAACGTTGGACGAGGTGGTCGGCCGTAGTAAAATCGCAGCCCTGTCTTCCGTTATGCTCGTGGTCGTGGGAAGTGTGATGCGTAGGTTCTCGAAGGTGATATTCGTAGCCCGGTTCACGGCCCAGATCGCACGGTTAAAATTCGTGCCCGCAGGCTGGAAGGTCAGGTTGCGGAACGTCACGTACGCAGCATTGCTCAACTGGGCCACGTAGTTGGTAGCCGTAGCCGTAGCCGAAAAGGTCAGGATCACATCGGCCGGGTTGCCCGTCTGCGATTGAAACGTGATCGTGTTCGTGGCCGATGATCCCGAGATCGAAGGCAGAACAAATTGCTCATTAAATGTCTGGGATGCCAGTTGGAAAATGACCGGACCGCTGACCCCGTTGGTGCGCATCGCATTGACCGCCTGGTTGATCGTGGTGTACGTCTGCCCGGTGCCTACCGTGTACGTGCCACTGAGCGGGGTGAGGGCCGCTGCGCTGTATTGCACCGCACCCAAACTCGGGGTTGTGGTGCGGGGGGCATTGTTGATGTCGGTGGCGATCGTGCCCAGCAAGTTCTTGCCCGCACTCGCAATGCCTGGAGCTGCTGGTGTCAGGTTCGTGTCACTCGTATACTGCGGATCAAAAAACACCGAGTTCGCATCCAGACCCAAAGCCGCACGCCATTCCTCCAGTGTGCCGGCATTGGTTGAACCAAACTGCCCCAGCAGCGGACCCGAACTGAACAAATCATTGTGGTCGCTCTCCAACACCGCGTTCACCCAGGCTGTGTTGCGGTGCTCTACCGCCAGCCCCGCATTGGCCCGGAAAATATTATTCACCACCCGGTTGCCAACCGATGCCACACGGTCGAAATAAAAGGCCGTGCTGTTCGTGCTCGTGCCCGTGGCGTTTACGCTGTTGTGGTAGATGTTCGTGTTTACCAATCCCTGCTGAACGAAAAACGTGTAATAGCTCGAGTTCGAGTTCGTGGAACTGAAAAAGTTGTTCGCAATCAAGCCGCTGCCGCCCACGTTCGGATAATACAAGTACAACGCATACCCCGCGCCCCCTACAATCCGGTTGCGCTGCATCTCCAAAACCCCCGACCCGTTCCAGATCACCGTACCGTAGTAATCAAAGTAGCTCGTCCCCGTAATCACATTGTCGTTGAACACAACTCCGTTCTGGTACTGCAAAGACATCGGCCGCGCGTACACATTGCTTATCGTGTTGCCCGTAATCACCGTGCCCGCTGAATAGTTGGCTACCGTGCCGTTGCCCACGTGGATGAACCCGTGCGAGCCTCCCGTGATCACGCTGCTCAGTAACCGGATGTTCGTGGATACCGTGGGCCTCAACAATACCGCTGTCCGATCTTCTGTCACGCTGGTGGTCGCGGGCAACGTGATCCGCAAGTTCTCGAAGGTGAGGTTGGTAGCCCGGTTCACTGCCCAGATCGCACGGTTGAAATTCGTGCCCGCAGGCTGGAAGGTCAGGTTGCGGAACGTCACGTACGCGGCATTGCTCAACTGGGCCACGTAGTTGGTAGCCGTGGCCGTAGCCGAAAAGGTCAGAATCACATCGGCCGGGTTGCCCGTCTGCGATTGAAACGTGATCGTGTTCGTGGCCGATGATCCCGAGATCGAAGGCAGAACAAATTGCTCATTAAATGTCTGGGACGCCAGTTGGAAAATGACCGGCCCGCTGATCCCGTTGGTGCGCATGGCGCTGATCGCCTGGTTGATGGTCGTGTACGTCTGGCCTGTGCCCACCGTGTACGTGCCATTGAGCGGGGTGAGTGCAGCTGCGCTGTATTGAACCGCGCCCAAACTCGGGGTCGTAGTGCGGGGGGCATTGTTGATGTCGGTGGCGATCGTGCCCAGCAAGTTCTTGCCCGCACTCGCAATGCCCGGAGCTGCTGGCGTCAGGTTCGTGTCACTCGTATACTGCGGATCAAAAAACACCGAGTTCGCATCCAGCCCGGATGCCGCGCGCCATTCCTCCAGTGTGCCGGCATTGGTCGATCCAAATTGCCCCAGCAGCGGACCCGAACTGAACAAATCATTGTGGTCGCTCTCCAACACTGAGTTCACCGTGGTTGTGTTGCGGTGCTCTACCGCCAGCCCCGCATTGGCCCGGAAAATATTATTCACCACCCGGTTGCCAACCGATGCCACACGGTCGAAATAAAAGGCCGTGCTGTTCGTGCTCGTGCCCGTGGCGTTCACACTGTTGTGGTAAATGTTCGTGTTCACCAATCCCTGCCGGATGTAAAATGTGATATAACTCGAGTTCGAGTTCGTGGAACTGAAAAAGTTGTTCGCAATCAAGCCGCTCACCGTGTTGGGGTAGTACAGGTAAACCCCATAACCCGCTCCGCCCGTAATCCGGTTGCGCTGCATCTCCAAAACCCCAGAACAGTTCCAGATCACCGTACCGTGGTAATCACTGTAACTCGTACCCGTGATCACGTTGTCGTTGAACACCACTCCGTTCATGTACTGCAAATACATCGGCCGCGCGTACACATTGCTTATCGTGTTACCCGTAATCACTGTGCCCGCTGAATAGTTGGACAGCGAACTGTTGCCCACATGAATAAATCCGTGCGAGCCTCCTGTAATCACGGTGTTCAATAACCGAACGTTACTCGAGGTGGTCGGCCGTAGTAAAATCGCAGCCCTGTCTTCCGTTATGCTCGTGGTCGTGGGAAGCGTGATGCCCAGGTTCTCGAAGGTGATGTTGGTCAGCGCATTGACCCCTTGTACCGCCCGATTGAACGAACTGCCGGTTGGCTGAAGTGTCAGATTCCGAAAGGTCAGAAAGCCCGCATTGTCCAGTCTGATGATATAATTGGTTCCGGCTGCGGTTGCGGAAAAGGTCAGGACCGCATCGCCAGGATTTCCGCTCTCAGCTTCAAACGTAATGGTATTGGTGGCTGAGGCGCCTGCGACCGTGCCAATAATGACTTGCTCATTAAAGGTGCCGGTGCGCAAGCGAAATGTAACCGGACTATTAACTCCACGTGAAAGAAGATCACTAACCGCTGCGGTCAGTGTGCCGTAATTTCCACCGCTGCCAACCGTGTAAATGCCCGAAAGGGGTTGTGCCGTGGCGCCAACCGAAATCAGCCCAACCAGCACCCAACTCAAAAACCAACAACGCCTGCTCATAAAAATAAAGGTTTACCGCCAACGAAGTCCATCCCGGATTCTCGCGGGAACACCGGGGAAAGTTCGGCATAATGAAGGATTTAAACCCTCCCCGAAAAAGGGGATATTGTTAAACAGAAATGGCCGGGTATTCCTGGCCATTTCTTCTTTTGGAAAGGCTATTTCAGTCGTTCCTTAAAAAAAGCAACTGTGTTTTGGAATGCATCGGCTGCCGCTTGCTGATTGTAGCGCGGGTTGCTGGGATTGGCAAAGGCATGGTCGGCTTCATAGGACTTAATCGTCAACTTCTTGCCGGCCGCCTTCATGTTAGCCTCGAACTTGTCCATCACCTGTTTATTGATCCATTGGTCCTGGGTGGGCCAAATGTTAAGCACATCGGTGTTCAGCGTTTTCAAACGCTCGATATTTTCCTCTGGCATACCATAGTACATGACACAAGCTGCGCCTTGTTTGCCGGCCGTAAGTGTGGCTTGCAGGGATTGGCCTCCGCCAAAGCACCACCCTACGGTGCCAACCCTGGCATTGGCGCCTGCATAAGCCAGTGCTCCTTTCACGATAGCGTCTCCGCGCTGCTGCCGGAACTCACCCATGTATTGGCTGGCGGTTTGCGCATCCGTTGCCAGCTTGCCATCATACATATCTAACGCCAGTACGTTTACATTACCCACGGCATGATAAAGTTCCTCCGCTTGCCGCTTAATGTTGTCATTAAGACCCCACCATTCCTGGAACACAAAGATCCAGTTAGCGGATTTTGTTTTCGCTTCGATCAGGTACGCATTGGCTTCGCCACCATCAGGAGTTTTGAACTTCATCATCCTGCCCCCGGCCTGCGATTCATGGGTATAACTGCGGGGCGAAAGATGAGCCGCTTTGAATTCTTTGCCGGAAGCCATCACGGCAAACTTGTCGGTGGCGGAGGTGTGGCAAAGCGTGATATCGTCTTGTGCCATCACCACCGTTGTGGCCAGGCAGAAGTAAATCAGAAGTCGCATTTTCATATAGGTCGAATTGGTTACAAAAACAAGAAATAAGGAACCAGGCTACTCCTGCCACTGCCCCGTCACCACGCGCTCGTAGGTGATGTAGTCGGTGTTGATGGGCTCATAGTCTTTCTGGCGCATCAGCAGGGCAATCTGGCCCCGATGGTAACTGCCGTGGTTGACCAGGTGAATCATGATTTGCTCCACATCATTTTCATAATAGTCGCCCACATAGTTGCGGTACTTCAAAATGTGCCGAAATGATTTCTGGCTCTCAATAAATGCATTCCAGTTTTGAGCTGCATCTTCCGTCATGGTGCGCAACTCACTGAGTTTATACCCCTGCCAGAGCGGAAACGGTTCCGTGGGCAACCCTTTAATGCGGTTGAGCCAGATAAATTGTGCGCTCAACAGATGGCTGAAAAGACGCAAAATCGATTCCTCGTGCACGTCCTGCTTTTCCATCGCGCGAAGCACCCGGTCGTTCGCCCACGCATTGTACGCAAACCACTTGACAAAAAAATCCTTCATATTTCGTAAACGTTGCAGCGAATCTACATAGATTTTATCAATTTGGCGGGGTCATGCGTCTGTGGTTGATTTTTTTGCTTTGCCGCACCGTCACCCTGCACGCCCAATCGGGCGAGTGTGATCTTAAACGCGATCGGGATGGTATTAAAGTGTACATCTGCAAAGTGCCGGGTGAGAAGTTTCGATCGTTACGCGCAGCGTTCGTGCTGGAGAATATCCCCCTGGCCCGGCTGGAGGCGTGGATTCGTGATGTGCCGAATTACATCCATTGGCAATACAACATGACGGAAGCCGAGGTGCTGCAGCAGGTATCACCCGACTCGCTGATCATTCGGAGTGTGGTGGATGCCCCCTGGCCAGTAGAGAATCGGGAGATGATCAATGTCTGCTCGTTTGACCGGAGTAGCCCGGAGATATTGCGCATCACGATAAAATCGCTGGCGTACAATTACCCCACGAGTGACGACCTCGTGCGTGTGCCGTACTCTCTGGCGAAGTGGGAGATCACGCAGCAGGGGCGTAATCTGAACGTCACCTATTCACTTGAAATCGACCCGGGCGGCAGTGTGCCGCCTGTGCTGGTGAACCTCGCCATGGCGGAAGGGCCGCACCATTCCTTTCGCGACCTGAAAAGGTTACTCGCGCAAAAAGGAAATTAGCTTTTCCGGAACGGTTGCCAGCGCCAGTAGGTAAGGCTGCGCCAAAACCATTCTACCGGTCCGTACTGGTAGCGACTGAGCCACCACTTGCTCAAAAATATTTGCAACACAAACAAGACGGTGCCGGTGACAAGGCCTGCCGTTGCTCCTACTTGCCCCAGCAGGTTGAGGCCAAGCCCGAAGAAAATAAAAAACCCAATGAGCGTTTGCGTCAGATACGTGGTAAGGCCCATGCGCCCCACCTCATAAAATACATGCAGGCGCGGTTGCCACCGCGGTTTCAAAAACAATAACACCAACGAAGACAGGTACAGCAGCGCGAGCGAAGCATTAAACCCATCGTAGGCAAGGCCACCCACCGACCATTGCACATACGTGGGCAATGTAATGCCCATAACATGGGCTCCTCCAAAAAAGATCAACGCCAACAGTATCGTTCCCAACAACATCCAAAGCGAAAGGCGAATGAATTTTTTGAACTGCCGGGTGTTGTTTTCAAGCTCTAAAAAAACATGCCTGCGGCCGGCCAGCAACCCCAACAGGAACAACCCCAGCGTAATGTATAGGCGGCCGGACCCCACCTGGAAAAGAAACTTGGGAATGAACTGTTGCACGTTAGCCATCACCAGCGCACGGTAGTTGCCCGATGTCACCGCATCCCAGTACCGCTGGTTATCGGCATCCCCTTCTCCGGTAAAGGGATTCACGGCCGCTGTTCCGTCTGCGGGCAATTGAAATTGCTCTACCAAACGCATGACCACAGAGGGCAGATTAAAGATGAGCATGAGGCTTACCACAAAGACAATGCGGTCGGGCAGGCGCTGGGCCAGCAAGAGGGCAAAACCCAATACGGCATAGATGGTCAGAATGTCACCGCGGTAGTGAATATGATGCACGAAGCCAATGCCAAACAGCAAAACCAGCCGCCAGGCGAAGCGCGTTAGCGTGTGGCCACCGGGCTTGCTCTCCATTTGCAGATAAAAACTGAGGCCGAATAAAAAAGAGAAAATCATGAAGAACTTGCCGGCTACGAAAATGCCAACGAATCCGTTGGTGATATTGTCAAGCAAGCCAACGGAATTATAAGACGCATGACTTTCGGGGGGTGTGCCCGCCAAAAACTGTTCGGTGAAATGCACCCAGGCAATGCCCAGCAGGGTAAAGCCGCGCAGCACGTCAATCACTTCAATCCGGTTGGTAGAAATATCCCGCATGTGTTAAGGACAACCCGGAGAAACGTTTCCCCTAAGTCGGCCGGTTCTTTCTCAAACGAAACTTGGCGACTTCTCGTTGTGCCTATTTCTTACCCAGCGAGATCTTGTAGTCATCCGGTGTACCGCTCACTTTCACGTTGACGAACCGGATTCGCCTGGCCGGGTCGCGGTACTGAATGGCATCTTCACGATCGGGGTCTACTTCTTCCGGTTTCTTGCCAAACAACTTTTGAGTGGCCGCCTGCGTGACCAACTTCCAGGGCACCCGCACCAGCAGGTCCATATTCTTATCCAAGCCTTGGCGGCCGCTGATCTCGATAAACCCGAGGGACGAATTGATGGTCATAGCCGGAATCTCCATCACCCCATTGCGCAAACGAAACGTGTTGCGGAGCGTATCAAACATCACCTTTCCCAGATTGCGATCACCAAAGTACTCCGACATCGCCAGCAGCATGGGGTAACGCTCCAGTCGGCCCTGCACCACTTCAACATCCATTTGCAGATCAGCTTCGTTTAGAATTGGTACCAGATCTGTATGCACCCGAACCTTTCCGCTCACCGTTCCGGAAAGCCTGCCATGAAGATTATCGGAGACCAAATGATCCTGTCCGAAGTTATCGAACTTGATCATGATTTTATCGAGATCCAGACCTTCTGCGCGTAGCCGGGGATTGAAGTACAGATGGAACGGGTCGGAGCCATTGAAGTATCCTGACACAAAAAGTTTGCCCCCGGCCGTTTTCATGCTCAACGTATCCACATACAAGTAGTGATTAGCCTGAGTACGCAGCGAGGCGTGAAACTTATCAATCTGGTGACGGTGATAACGCAGCTGATCAATATCAAATTGAAAACTCATATTTGGAAAGGGCACGGTATAAATGTTGAATACCGAATCGTGCGCGGCAGCGGTGGCCGAGGACGGCAACGGTTGGAAAGAAAAGAGTTCGTCAAAATCGAGCACCGGTGCGGTGAGTGAGAAGCGATTGACACCCGAACGCGGAGTTGCCTTGCCCAAATCGTAGGCGAGATTGGCCGTGAATTGGCTTCGCCCAAGTTTGCCGGATAAATTTTCCACACTGAGTTTCTGTTGCTGAATGTGAACACGCCCGCGAAACTGCTCGAAGCGCATAGGGTGCACCTTCAGGCTGCCCTCCAGTTTATCAATATAGATATCTGCCGAGTGCAGCGTGTCCTGAAAATGAAGATCGGCCCGGCCAGCCACATGGCCGCGGGCAATTTCTTCATGCCGATAGTCTTCTGGCACATAATTCTCACCACCATAAGCAAAAACATCCTCCAGCTTCAACAAGTTTGACGTCAGATCAAAACGAATTTCCGTATCGCCTTTGGGCTGCTCCATAAACCACAAGTCATAATTGCGCAGATTGCCTGAAAAGTGAAAGTCACTCTTGTCAATGATACCCCGGAAGTCAATGACGCGGAAATCCTGATCGGTGATGAAGACATCGGCATGAAAATCATGCAGAGTGTGCGGGTAGTTTTTAAGTTTGGCGTAGAGATCATCGATGAAGAATTCGCCCACCGGCAGATTGGGCGACTCGGTGAATGCGCGGGCCGAACTGGTGAAGTGCAATTTCGTGCTGAAGTTTTCGATGAGTTCGTTCACCGGTTTGGTGTTGGCCGTGTCCCCCGAAGTCAACTCCCGAACATCCAACCGGTTTGAGCGAACAGCCAATTCCACGGTTACCGGAAGGGCGGTGTGGTGAAGAATCGCGGGAAGGTCACTGATGCTGCCGCTGATGTCAACGTCACTATTGCCCACACGTACGCGCGCATATTCTAGTCGGGCTGTGTGGCCCTCCAGATTTACTCGAATATCCACATCGTGCACCGGCAGATGAAAGTCAGGCGACTCGAAACTCAAATCCTCGACCGTGAGGCGGGTGAAGTAGGATTCGTTTAGGCGTTCGATGGCCTTCTCGGGCTGATCTAAATCGATGATGTCGTGAAAGTTCATGCTCAACGCCACCTTGCCCTTCAGGTTTTTTAAGTTGCGTACCTCCAGAAACTGTGCAAGAAAGTCCAGATCCAGTTCGGAGTCTACTTTCATATCAATTTCGGGTGATTGAAAGTTTTTCACTTTCAGGTAGCCCTGAAAAAGACCGGCTTCCGGTTTGGCTGAGACATCCAACAACGCGAATTCGGCTCCTGAAAGATCGCGTTGGGTACCGGTTGAGAAGTGGCCCTTGAAAAAGAGAGCATCGAGTTTCCGGTTGAAGTTGCGGTTGTTGAAGAAGGCATCTTCACAGCCGAAGTTTGCCACCACCAGCGGCATGCGCCCCGCAGCCTTTCCGGTAATCGTGGCTTCAAAGAAAATCCGGCCCTGGTTGTCATAGCGCTCCAGCACAGGTGCGAGTTCATCAGGCGCAAACGCCAGAAAAAGATCAAAGCTCGGTTTGTTGCCGTACAGATTCAAATCAAGATTTAAACTGTCGTTCAGGTCTACGCGCCCATCCAGGCCAAACTCGCCCTTCTCCAAAGTAACCGTGGAGGGTTGGACCGAGAGCACTTGCTGCTCCACGTCAAAGTCCAGCTCAGTGGAGAGGGTAATGTCCTTATCATGGAGAAATGTGGTGTCTCCGGCCGTTACTACGTTCAAGATCAGCTTCGACTGCAGCGCTGCGTGAATCGTCTCCGGTGTAGACTTGAAACGGCCTTCTGCCCGATCAAGGTTAATTGATACCAGCAGGCTATCGGCTTCACGGAATTTGGTTATCTGAAGATTCTCCAGCCTGATGGATTTTAGATGAATGTGAAACTCCTCCCCGGCATCTTCAATTGGCGCCTGGGTGGAGAGCGCCTCCATAATGTTGAATCGGCCATCCGGGTGCTGTACAATACCAATATCTCCGTTCCGAACCCGGATTGATTTGATGTCAACGCGGCCGGAAAGTATACTCAACAGGTCAAAGCCGAGATAAACGTCCTGGAGGCGGAGCACCGGTTGCCGGGTGGTGTCTTTGTCTTCAAATAGGCGCAGATCTTCAAGATCAAGAGACACATAGGGAAGGTTGGCAAAGGGTGACAGATGGCTGTCGCGTAGCGTGACGCTACCTTTGAAATCCTGGTTAAGCGTAAGGATCAACTGCTGGACAGCCGCGTCCTGTTTCCAGTACAACAGGCCACAACCCGCTCCGAAAAGGACAAACGGCACGATGAGGATAAACGCCAGGATTCGTTTCCAGTAGCTGCGCATAGATTTTTCGGCCGTGCAAGTTAATGAGCAATCGCGATCGGCTCAACGACAAATGCTTAAATAGATCTACGCGTCTACGCGCTCAATTATTTTACCGGTTTTCTTGTTTTTCAATATCCATTTGCGTGATCCGTAGTGGGTCACCTCTTCCTTCACCAGATAATGATCGTCATCATACGATTCGAGGTGACTGTCCTTGGTTACGCCTGTGCGGCCACGCCACACATCCAGTTGAACCGGCTCCCATTGCTTTGTCCGGGCGCTTTTGTAGGCCGCATCCAGAATAGCATTCACCACATAACCGTCATAAAAGGTTTCCCGCGGCTGTTGTTTGCTCTCCATCGCGTTAAACATGTCGGCAAACATGTGGTTGTAGCCCAGTTCATTTAACTCATCCCCCACGGGAAAAACCCAACCCGAATTACTCTCTGCTTTTTCGGCCACATAATTCGCCCCTTTTCCACTGGTGAACATCTCAAAACCGGTTCGCAAAAATCCGTTTATCCAGATAGTGCCTTCACTGCCCATCACTTCATCGCGCAGGTCGAGGCCGCCACGAAAAGTCCAGCTTACTTCAAATTGGCCAATGGCCCCGTTTTCATACTTCACCAAACCAATGGCATGATCCTCCGCTTCGATCGGCTTCACCTGGGTATCTGCCCAGCACATGACCTCCACGGGTTTGATGTCTTTTCCGATGTAGGTGCGCGCAATTTCTACGCAATGACAGCCCAGGTCAAGAATAGCCCCACCGCCCGCCTGCTCGATGTCCCAGAACCAATCGCTATGGGGTCCGGGGTGTGTTTCGCGCGATTTCGCCCACAGGATTCGGCCGAGCGCTCCGCTCTTTACACTCTCATAGGCCTTGATGAATTTCGGGGTGTAAACCAAATCTTCCAGGTAGCCATTAAAGATGCCGGCTTTTTCTACAGCTTCCATCATTCGTTTGGCCTCAGTGGCATTTCGCCCCAACGGTTTGGTACAAATCACGGCCTTGCGGTGTTTCACGCACAGCATCACAGCTTCTTCATGCAAATGGTTGGGCAGCGAAATGCACACCACATCCACTTCGGGTCGGGCGATCGCTTCCTCCATGTTGGTCGTAGCCGTGGCCACCCGGTAGTCGGTCGCAAATTTGCGGGCGCTCTCCGTCTTGCGGGAATAAATAGAAACGATTTTGTCTTTGCTGCGGTAGCCCTGAAGAGAATCCGCATAGAAACGGCCGATGAAGCCGGAGCCGAGCATCGCGATGTTCATGTTGAAAAAATTGAAGAGCTAAAGTTAGTCGTTTGGCCGGTAAATCAGGATGGCAGCAGTGTGAGCACAGCAAAAAAATGGAAGATGCTGCCGGCTAACACAAATACATGCCACACGCTGTGATTGTATTTGACATGACTGCGCATATAAAAGATCGTGCCCAGCGAGTAAGAAAGGCCACCTGCTGCGAGCAGCGCGAACCCAAGACCGGACATCTCTTCATAGAGGGGTTTGAAGGCCAGGGCACCCACCCACCCCATAGCGAGATAAAGGAACGTGGAAAGCCTGTCGCGGCCGCCCAGGTGTACAGCCTTGACTATCGCTCCCACGAGTGCACATCCCCACATGATGCCGAGGAAGGTCCACCCCATCCAACCGCGCAACACGGTAAGGCAAAACGGAGTGTAGGTGCCCGCGATGAGCAGATAGATCGCAATATGATCAACCTTGCGGAAGATTTTTTTGAGGGGCGTGCGGGTGACACTGTGATAAAGCGTGGAGGCGAAATACAAGAGCACCAGGGTCACGCCAAAAACAGTGAATCCGACTACGTGCCACATCGTGCCACGCAACACGCTGAATACGACAAGGAAGATAAGTGCCACCACAGCCAGCACCGCCCCAATGCCGTGCGTAACGGCATTGGCTACTTCTTCTTGCTGCGTCTGCTCGCGACTCATGTCAGGTGGCGGCCAAAATCTGGCGCTTCTCGCGGAAGAACAATACAAAAAGAATCAAAACAGCGCCCGCGATGTAAGCCGGCATCAGCCAAATCGGGGCCCAATTGTGGCCGGTGCCTACTATGTAGTTGTCGGCTGTTCGGCCGCTGAACCACGTGCCGATAAACATACCCAACCCATAGGTAGCAAACGTGAAGAGTCCCTGAGCCGCGTTCTTGATTTTTTCACCGGCCTTTTTCTCGGTGTACATATAGTCGGTAACAAAAAAGAAGTCATAACAAATGCCATGAAGAATAATGCCGGCATACAACATCCACAGGTTGCCGGCTGTATCGCCCCAGGCAAAGCACAGGTAACGCAAGATCCAGGCTACCATACCCAGCACCAACATGTTCTTCACGCCAATGCGATTGAACAGCAAGGGAATAGCCAGAATAAAAACGGCTTCGCTTGCCTGACCCAGTATCATTTTCCCGGCCGCATTCTCCACGCCCAGTTCATTGAGGAAGACGTTGGCAAATCCATAATAAAACGAGAGCGGAATACAAACGAGAATCGCGGCAATAAAAAATATGAAGTAGGGCCGGTCGCGCAATAAGACCAATGCATCGGTGCCCAGCGCCTGGCCGGCTGACATTTGCTGGCTGGCCTGCGGTGGCGTATGGGGCAAGTCAAAACTGATAACGCCCAGCAAAACGGAAATGCCCGCGGCAACATGAAACGTGGACGCTGTTTTTTCAAGGGCGAGAAATCCGATGGTGAGGCCAGCCACAATCCAGCCGATGGTGCCGAAGACGCGTATCCACGGAAATTGTTTTCCCGGGTCATTCATTTGCCTAAACGCGATGCTGTTGCTCAGTGCGATGGTCGGCATATACAAAAGAGAATAAACGAGAATGACCCAGTAAAACGCGGTGGTGTTGGAAACCCAGGTGGCGGCCAGCAACAAAACGCCACCCAATACATGCAACACGCCCATGATCCGTTGCGCAGCAAAGAACCGATCGGCCACCAGCCCCACGAAAAAAGGCGAAATCATGGTGGCAATCGCCAGTGCACCATAAGCCGCCCCAATGGGTGTTCCGCTGGCGTTCAGGTGCTCGGTCATATAGGTGCCCATGGTTACATACCAGGCTCCCCAGATGAAATACTGGAGCAGCATCATGAGGGCGAGCTTGATAAATGTGATAGGTGTCATGACATGGTCATTTGATTTAGCCAAAAAGTAAAATGACTAATTCGTCTCGGGTCAGGGTTCGGTGAGTTGCAATTTCGTTCAATATGGCAGCGAGCATGCCGACTCGAAGCGGATGATGGTTGGGTCTGGTAATATGGTGTTACGTTGGCGAGTCCGTTGTCAGCCGTATGTGACTGCCTTTTTGGCGAGTTGGCGCGTAGCCAATTTTTCGTAATGATTTAATCCGTTCCGCGGATGAAAGATCGCGGGGTAACTTCATATTTAGATCAACTCCTCTTTAACAAAGTGAAGGCGGACGATGGCCGGATTTTGGCCTTCGTCAAAGTGTGCCAGAACCGCCTCCTTTATGTTTCCCTTGAATTCGTCTAGTGAGTCTGCTTCGGTAAAAATACCTTCCCCTAACGCCCTCGCTTCAAATCCGCCCTCCGGAGAATCGGTTACCAAAAAGATGATCTCATTTTGCATATGCGAATGTACCCATTTTTTGTAAAAGTGCTCCCGGATCACCTAACGCTCCACCGGCCGGTATCGCGATTCGCGCAGGATCTTCTCTGCCGAAGGCTCGGCCATAATTTGCTGTAACGTGAGAGAAGGATTTTTTCGCGCATACTCCTTTACGATCTGCCAACCGATGTACGTGGCAATGCGCCCCGGACAATTAGCGCCTACCTCCAGTGTCTTCGGTCGCTCGCTGATGTATTTCTGTTTAGCCTGGTTGCTGGTGGAGAACAACACTTCATCATCCACTAACTTTTTCCAGATCAAATCCTGGTTGAACCAGGCGTCCTCGGTTTCGTTGGCCGAATAGCCGATGAAAACGCTGTCGGGCACGCAGGGCATCATCTGCTTGGCGAAGTAGTAGGCTTTGCCGTACGCTATCATATCGGCCAGCACGGTACGGTCTTTCAGGTCGGTGCGGTTATACCGCGTATCGATGCCCATCAGCAGCAAAGCCGAGGGCACCACAAAGTTTTTCTCATACCGCGCCAGCATGTACTCATACATGTTGGGCCGATACCGTGCCCCCGCCCCAAAAAAATAATCCAACCCAACGATGATCAGGGTATCGCTAACTACGAGGTCGGCCTCGAAGCCGGAGATCACGGTTTGAATGCGCGGTACCTGCAGCTCGGGGTAGTAATATTTCAGATTGCGAAAGGCCTCGGTGAATTGTTGCCGGAGGTATTCTCCTTCGCCAAATACCCGTTTGGCCTCCAGCCGCAGCGAGTCAAATGCCGGATGGGTAAAACGGTTGTACAGGGCGTTAATAAAAACCGAATCGCTTGGGTACGCCTCGCGGCTGAAAAAATAATCGCGCAGCGCCTCGTGGCGTGAAAAGAAGGCGACCAGTTCATCCTTACTGCGCAGGCGGGTAATGGAGTCTTCGAGATTTTCCATGGCCACCTCAACGGTAATGGAGCCGGTGTTCGGGATGTTGGCACAACGTTCTTCATAATCCGAACCACAACCCGCCAGCATCCAACTACCCACCAGTATTAGCCAAACCAATCGCATCATGCGCGCAAAGATGCAAACAAACGATTGAAGTTTTTTGGTGGCCCTGTAGCTATTATTTGTCGTGGCGCGTGCGTACCTTGACGTAATGAAATACACCACCCTGGCCATACAGAAAGTAAAAAATATTGCGCTGGTAGCGCACGATAACAAAAAACATGACCTGCTGGAGTGGGCGCGGTGGAACAAAACCATTTTGCAAAGCCACAACATTTTTGCCACGGGCACTACGGGCAACATGCTGGAAGAGGTTCTCGAAATGCGAATCGTTCGCTTTCAAAGCGGACCGCTGGGCGGTGATCAGCAGATTGGAGCGCACATTACCGAGGGCAAGATTGACTTTCTGATTTTTTTTTGGGACCCGCTGGAGCCCCAGCCGCACGACCCCGATGTAAAAGCGTTGCTGCGCATTGCACTCGTGTGGAATATTCCCACCGCCTGTAACCGGGCCACTGCCGATTTCATCATCAGCTCACAATTGATGGAGAAATCTTACAACCGGATTGTACAAGATTTCTCGGCCTATCACAAAAGGAAAATCTCACCGTAAAAAAATAGAATAGCGGATTTGTACCGCTACATTCAATCGGGGCTGACCGGCTACAAACTTGGTGGCCGCCAAGCTCAGGGCCGAACGCTCCGTGGCCATCCAACCGAAAAACAGTTTGAGATACAAAAAGTAGGTGCTCTCCGACAACGAATATTGAAACGGAGCATCAATTCCCAGCCATGCGCGCGCCTCGGGCAACTCCATGATCACCGGCAACTGAACCGACACCAACTGCAGGCGGTTCTCCTCATCGGTATCTTCCGGATCGGGCAGTCCGTCATTGCCTCCCAGGCTGTTGATGCTGCCGGCCGAAAACTGAAAACGGGCTTCCGGATAAAACATGACGCCCGGAGTCAGCGGCACCGTGAGCACCATACCGGGTTTGAAAAGCCAGGTACCCACTCCGCGCCCGGCCGTTGGGTTGCCGGTAGGGGCGGAAAGCGCAGCGACCACGGATACGCGTTCGATACCTTGCTGTTGGGTTGACTTAAACGGAACCCACCAATACGCAAACTGGATGTCGCCAATACCGGTGGTGTTCTCGAGCCCGCCAAAATCAGCATTGATAATCGTGTGAATGAAGGGCACCTGCAGACTGAATAAGTGACGCTCGTTGGAGAGGCCAAACGCATAGCCTGCGGCCAAGGTGTAAAAGCGATCCTGGCCCACAAAGAGATAGGTGTTGGCATCGAACATCCACCGGCTGGCCATCAGGGCGGGATCGTACGGCACCACCCTCTCGGGAAAAACACTCTGCGCCCGCGCGAAGGGCGCGGTGGTGAGCCACAGAAAAACGAAAAAAAACCTGACCATCACCCGGTTTTGGATTTCAATGTAAGAAGGGCAAAAAATTGCGCCCGGTTTGCTCATCTTGCGTCCTATTTGTTATGGTTCCGGTTAAACACATTGCCATTGCGGGCAACATCGGCTCGGGAAAAACCACGCTGGCCGAAAAACTTGCCAAGCAGTATGGGTGGGTGCCGCTTTTTGAATCGGTGGAGCACAACCCCTATCTGCGCGACTTCTACAGCGACATGACGCGCTGGGCTTTTCACCTGCAGATTTACTTTCTCAACAGTCGCTTTAATCAAATCCGGCAGATCCGCGAAAGCGGGAAAACCATTGTTCAGGACCGCACCATTTATGAGGATGCGCACATCTTTGCCGCCAATCTTCACCGCAGCGGCCACATCAACGACCGCGACTACCAAAGTTACCTCGACATCTACAACTCGATGATCCACTTTGTGCAGGCACCCGATTTGTTGATTTACCTGCGGGCCGACATCCCCAAGCTGGTACACCAGATTGCCAAACGCAACCGCGACTTTGAATACAACATCAAGTTGGAGTACCTGAAAAACCTCAACGAGCATTACGAAAACTGGATCAGCAGTTACCAACACGGCAAGCTGCTGATGGTGGATGTGAACAACCTGGATTTTGTCGAGCGCGTGGAGGATTTCTCGCTTATCGTGAGCAAGATTGAATTGGAGCTGAACAGCTTGTTTTCCTGAATTTTGTATTCGGCCCTGATGGTGTATTTTAGGGCTTTGTTACCATGCAAATCCTGAACTCTATTCTCACCTGGGTCATGAAGAAGCGGATCCACCAGATCGAGCTTTTCAAAAAGTACCCCCATGATGTTCAGGATGAGTTGCTCAAGCGCCTGATTCAAACCGCGCGCTACACGGAGTTTGGCCAGCGCTACGCGTTTGACGATATGGTGAACTACGAGGATTTCAGACGAAGAATACCCGTGAGTTCCTATGAGGCCTTTTACCCGTACATCGAGCGGATGATGAAGGGCGAGCAGAACTTGTTGTGGCCCACGGAAATCCGGCAGTTTGCCAAATCCAGCGGCACGACCAACGCCCGCAGTAAGTTCATCCCGGTATCGCCCGAGGCGCTTGACGAGTGCCACTTCAAGGGCGGCAAAGACCTGCTTTCCATTTACATCAATGCCTTCCCGGACACACAAATCTTTTCCGGTAAGTGCCTGGCCGTGGGCGGCAGCCACCAGGTAAACGAACTCGATCCGGGTTCGCAATCCTATTATGGTGATGTGTCGGCCGTAATCATGCAAAACCTGCCCGTATGGGCGCAGTTCATTCGCACCCCCAGCCTGGACGTGGCGCTGATGAACAACTGGGAAGAAAAAATTGAAAAACTCGCGCGCGATACTGCGCGGGTCAACGTGACTCATATTGCCGGTGTACCCACCTGGACGGTTCTGTTGCTTCAGCGCATACTCGAACTGGAGAAGAAAGACAGCATCCTGGAGGTGTGGCCCGACCTGGAAGTTTTCTTCCACGGTGCCGTGGCCTTCGGGCCTTACCGCTCACTGTTTCGGTCGCTGATTCCCAGCGATAAGATGCACTATTGGGAGACCTACAATGCCAGCGAAGGATTTTTCGGTATTCAGGATGAGGCACACTCGGAAGACCTGCTGCTGATGCTGGACTACGGCATCTTTTATGAGTTCATCCCACTGGAGGAGATCGACAAAGAATTTCCGGAAGCCATTAGCCTGGCCGAAGTCGAGTTGGGCAAGAATTACGCCATGGTGATTACCACCAACGCAGGCTTGTGGCGCTACAACCTGGGCGATACCGTGCGGTTCACCTCCGTTTCGCCCTACCGCATACGCATCAGCGGGCGCACCAAACATTTCATCAATGCCTTTGGCGAAGAGGTGGTGGTGGAGAACGCAGAAGCCGCCATTACCAAAGCCTGCGAGGCCACCGGAGCACTCATCGAAAACTTCACGGCTGCCCCCATTTATCTTGAAAAATCAAAACGCGGTGGCCACGAGTGGATCATCGAATTTCGGAAAAACCCGGGCGACCTGGAGCGATTTAAGCAGGAATTGGACAAAACCCTGCGCGCCATCAATTCCGACTATGATGCCAAGCGCATGCACGATCTGGCGCTGATCGCGCCTACCATTCACCCGGTGGCGGAAGGCACGTTCTACAACTGGATGAAGAAGCGAGGCAAGCTGGGCGGGCAAAACAAAGTGCCGCGGCTCAGCAACTCACGCGAATATGTGGATGACATTTTGCAAATGGTGGCCATGAATTCCTAACCCATGTAGCCATGCGAATGGACGTGAGAAAAGGTCTGGTTTACACCCAGAGTAAACACTGGCTAATCCACAACGATTCGCACCGATTCCTGCAAAAGTCCTTCATTAACGCGAAGAATATTGATACCTGAAGCAATATTTTCTGGTTGCACGCTGATGATACTCCGTTTCAGTCTTCTTGCATCAGTTTAGTCGCCCTGTGGAGGAATAATGGGCACAAAAATTTTTAGGTGACCCTACGTCAATCGTACACAGCCATCATCAGGGTTTGTCACGATTGCAAGTTACCATCCACTTGTACCGCTTCCCCTTCTTCACCACCATCTTCACATCTTGCAGCAGCGCCATGTGGCGGAACACATCGCCTTTCACAGCTATGATTTTGGCATACTTGCCTTTGGCGATTGTGCCGTAGTCTTTCTCTACGCCCATCATCACGGCCGGCCAGTAGGTGGCCGCACGAATGGAGTACATCGGGTCAAGGCCGAATTTGTTTACCCGCACATCGAGTTCGTTCCACGTGCTTTGACTGGGAAACTTCATGGGGATACCGCTGTCGGTGCCAATGCACAATACCACGCCTGGGTCTTTGAGTTGTTTGATCTTTTTCTCAAGCGTGGGTTTGCGGACGGGGTTAAGGCCAAAAAAATTTAACCTGCCCGGATACTTTAGTGATTGCTTAATGGAGATTAGCCGGGAGCTTTATCCTTCCGGTCGGCATTTTTTCGGTGGCCTCCTTTTTCTTGCGGGTATATGCAATGGTTTCAACAGAAGTGGCAGCCGGGGTTTCAACTTTTTTAACAGCTAACTCTAAGGCAAGCTGCTCGTGGGCAACGGCAGGGACGAACCGCTCGTGACGTGAACCAAAAACCAGGCACTTGAGTTGATCCAGTTCTTGTTTGAGCTCTACAACGCTGAGAAGAAGTTCTTCACGCGATAAATGATTGTAGGCTATCTCTGCGCTTCAGGCAGGGCTTGACCATTCCAGTCGGTTGAACTTAACCCTGGCGGTTCGCTCCTCAGCAGAGCCCGCTTCCGTTTCAGTTCGACTATCCAAAATTCAAATCAGTAATCTATATTTACAACCTGTCAAAATTCCCAGCCATTTACCAATGGTTTACAGGACTCTGGATGAATGTCAATTCCTTTACGACACCATTGAGTTTTACTTTCTAATGACAATTCCGGGATTAGCCGTTTAGGCTAAAAATCGAGTAGGAAGGTAGCGATTATTTCGCTACCTGTCCTCTCACACCACCCTGCGTACCGGTCTGGTACAGGGCGGTTTGTTAGAATAATGATGAACATGTTTCTGTTTGCCAAGCGGAGTAATAG
>Ga0209985_10000571_pt1 | contig 39376 bp, 51 predicted proteins | sample NOAtaG_FD_187305 | JGI IMG/M metagenome (GOLD analysis project Ga0209985, IMG submission 187305) | Freshwater lake microbial communities from Lake Erie, under a cyanobacterial bloom - NOAA_Erie_Diel6S_1000h metaG (SPAdes) (version 2) | ecosystem: Environmental > Aquatic > Freshwater > Lake ...
AAAACTTCGCACTACTTAGCAACGAAGCCAAAAGCCAACCATCGGCGCTAAACTCCTTTAAGCGCCTTCACCTCAACATCTGGACGGGTGCGACCGAAAGCTGGATACCGGGGCACGTGTGGGATAAAAACGTTAAGCAGATACCGGAAGAAGAACTGCAAATGGCAGAACTATTCATGGGCCTTGACTTAGCCAGTACCCAGGACTTGAGCGCCCTGGCCTACCTTTGGAGGTTGCATGACGGTACGCTGTACTTGAAAGTTACGACCTATTGCCCGGAGGAAACGATACACGACCGGGATAGAAAAGAAAACGCGAACTACCTTGCATGGAATAACGAAGGCTGGATAAGCGCAACCCCCGGCAACGTGCAAGACTTGGAGACCATACGCGGGGATATATTGCGGGCAGCCGGGCAATACACTTTACAGGGCCTTGCATTCGACCCCTGGACGGCGGATAACTTCGCCGCTGAACTATACACCCGAAACAGCATACCTGTTAAGAAATGCCAGCAAAGCCTTAGCAACTTATCCGAGCCTTCAAAGTATTTCGAGCAGTTGACCGTCGGTAAAAAACTATTCCACGACGGTAATCCGGTGGTAGCATGGAACTTGGATAACACCCAGATTTTCCGAGATAGCAACAACAACATACGACCGCACAAGGGCAAAAGCAAAGGTAAAATTGACGGCATTATGGCAGCTGTGAACGCAGTATGGGCGATGCAAGAATACGACAAAGAAAACCCTACCTTTGATATTGGCAACATGATAAGCTATTTTTGATGGACGAACTAAAGCAAGTAAAACGCCTTTACTCCTTCCGTGGGTACTTTGAATATTACTTCGAGATATTTCCAAAGTATAACCGTGGCCTGGCAGCGTATGAGGCTATTGAGCGGGAGTTCTATGAGTTGTTCGGGGCTAATCGGTATGCTGACTATGGGATATTCCGGGTGATGCGTCGCAGGTACGTTATCATGTTGCAGGTTGAAGCGAAAAGAAAAGGCAAAGTAAAGAGATAGGTTTCAACGGTTTTTATTAAGTGCTTTCAGCCCTGCCATTTTCGGCGGGGCTTTTTTGTTTACTTTGTTAACACTTTTACCCGAAAAACCCCTGCACCTTTGCGCCGTGGCTAACATCTTTACACGGACGATACAGCGGATATTTCGCAGCAAGATTTCCAACTTAGGCCCCGCTAAGGACTGGACGCTGTGGCAGTCTCTTTTCGGCAACATCGCAGGCAAAGAGGTTGCGGTTACGGGCAAAACAATTCTTTCAATCCCCGCCTATTTCCGAGCCGTTGACCTGATAGCCACGCAAATGGCCTCTTTGCCTTTCAACGTCTATACCGTCGCATCAGATGGGAGCATCCAAGAGGCTCGCACGAATCCCGTTTGGCGGTTGCTGAACTTCCGTCCTTCCCCTGAATATGATTGCTTTTCATTCATGGAGGCCGTTGTGCGCACTATCCTGACTGGCAACAAGGGATATGGCCCTGGTAACTGCCTAATCGAAATCATCCGCGACAATCGCGGCGCGGTTGCCATGTTCGATATTGTGGACGAACCGTATCAACTGATTGAACTTGAAACGGGCATGTTCTATATCATCGGCGAAAAGGCCTACCCTATTTCCGATGTTATCCACCTCAAAGCCTGGACGCGCGACGGGGAAAACGGGGAAAACCCGCTAAACCTGCTCAATAGCACCTTTAAGCGCGGTATATCCGAACTGCTAACGTATAGCGATTTCTACAAGAATGGTGCTTCGATATCCGGTATCCTGGAGACGGATACCCCTTTGAACCTTGCACAGCGCAAAGAACTTGAGGAAAGTTGGAACAAGAACTATTCAGGCATTGCCAATCAGGGCAAAACAGCCTTGCTATCCCACGGGGTGAAATACAAAAGCATAGGCACACGCTTGGATAGTTCCGACCTGCAAAGCCGCAAAATGACCGTTGAAGATGTGGCCAATATCCTGGGTGTACCTCTCCCCTTGCTTGCGGCATCCGACGGAACACCGCTAAATAACCTGGAAGTACTTAATCGCTTGTTTGTGCAGTACACCCTTCGGGCATGGTGTAAGCGTTTTGAAAGTGAGTTCAATTCTAAGCTGTTTGGCTATAATCAAACCGGGCTAACGTTTGTGCGCTTCAACCTCGACGGGCTTTTGCGTGGCGATACCCGCAGCCGTGCCGAGTATTACACAGCGCTTTACAATATCCGGGCGATCAGCCCCAACGAAATACGCGCACTTGAAAACATGAATCCGTATGAGGGCGGTGATGTGTTCGGTATGCCGTTGGCGTCGAATAGCACCGAGCCGACGGCACAGGGGCAGCAGGTTACCGATACACAAACTCAAACCCAATAACCATGCCCTACGATAACTATCCCCAGGCAGCCACAAACAACGCAAAGCGGGCATTGAAGCACCGAGACGAAAACGGCAGCGATTGCGGTACAGCGGTTGGTTGGCAGCGTGCTAATCAGCTTGCAAACCGGGAGACGATAAGCCACGACACAGTAGTAAGGACGTATTCTTTTCTTAGCCGTGCAAAGGTGTACGACACAGGCAGCTACACCGACGCAGACGGAAACGAAGTGTGTGGCAGCGTGATGTACGACGCGTGGGGCGGCGATGCTATGTTAGGCTGGGCTAAAAAAACAGTAAACGAAATGGAAGAAAAGCAATTGCCGACCGAAATGGAGCGGCGCACATATAAACTCGAACTCCGGGCCATGCCCGAAGGCCGCACCGTCGAAGGCTATGCGGCTATTTTCAACGCATCCACCGACCTGGGGGGATACGATGAGGAAATAGCGGATGGTGCTTTTGACGGCGCGGATGATACGGACGTAGTTGCGCTGTTCAACCACGACCCCAATTTCCCGCTGGCCCGTACCTCAAATGGTACTTTGGAGTTGGAAGTGGACGGCAAAGGGCTACGATACCGTTTTGAAGCGCCGGATACGACGTTCGGCAACGACTTGCTCAAGATGATACGCAGCGGGATTATCTCGCAATCTTCGTTCGCTTTCACTATCCGAAAAGATACGTGGATGAACGAAAACGGCAAAAAGCCAAAGCGCCGCATTGACCAGGTAGATGTACTATACGACGTTTCCCCTGTTACTTACCCTGCCTACAAGCAAACCAGCGTAACGGCACGTGCGTTACAAGCACAATCAACGCCGGAAGGCGTAGCTGATAAAGACTTCCCGCAACTGCTTGCGGATATTCTACAACTTAACAAACAAAAAGCATGAAGCGCAGCGATGAATTGAAGCAGCAGCGCGGGGCAAAGATGGACGAATTGACGGCCATTTCCGCACAGGCTGCCAATGCGATGCTGACCGAGGAGCAGCGCAGCAACGCCTTGAAACTGAAAGGCGAAATCCAAAACCTCGACACGGATATCCAACTGGCCGAAGCCGCCGAAGCTGAACAAGCACGTCAGGCTGTAACGGTATCCCGTGCAAAGCAGCCCCAGGCCACGCCGGAACAAAAGGCACAGGAACAGTACTCCTTCCTTCGCGCCGTTCGCATGGCAGCCTCCGGCAAAAACCTGGACGGCATCGAAGCCGAAATGAGCCAGGAAGCGGAACGCGAGTTCCGGGCGGCAGGCATTACCCCGACGGGCAACCTCTACATTCCCACAATGCTGACCAAACGCGGGATGCACAAGCGAGACATGACGGCAGGTACTACCACGGCGGGTGGGTACACCGTTCCCACTGAGTTGGGGGCGCTTATCCCGTTCCTTGACCCGCGTCTGGCGGTAATCAATGCGGGCGCTACTGTCCTGACCGGCCTGACGGGTAACATCGATTTCCCGCGCAACGACGCAGCTGCAACGGCGGTATGGGAAGGCGAAAACGACGCGAACGCGGAGACCTCTCCGACCTTCGACCGCATCCAGATGAGCCCCAACCGCCTGGGCGCGTTCACCGACATTTCCAAACAGCTGATGGTACAAAGTTCCATTGACGTGGAAAACTTTGTCCGGGAACGCCTCAACAACGCCATTAACGTAGCGCTCGATTACGCGCTGATTAACGGCGACGGCGCAACGCAGCTTATTACGGGTATCCTCAATACCAACGGCATCGGAAGCGTTGCCTGTGGCACGGACGGCGGCCCGCTGACCTGGGGTAAAATCGTTGACCTGGAAACGGAGGTTGCGGTTGACAATGCCGACTTCGGAAGTCTGGCCTACCTGACCACTCCGGGCGTTCGGGGCTACCTGAAGAAAACCGAAAAGGCATCCGGTACGGCGCAATTCGTTTGGATGGACGGGCCGACCCCGGCAGCCAACACAGCCCGCGTGGACGTGCTGAACGGATACCGCGCCTTTGTGTCCACTCAAGTACCTTCCAACCTGACCAAAGGACAGGGTACGAACCTTCACGCCGTCCTGTTCGGTAACTTCAACGAGTTGATTCTCGGCCAATGGGCGGGCCTTGACATCGTGATTGACCCGTACACGAGCGCAAAGAACGCGCTGATTACCATCGTGGTAAACTCCTGGTGGGATGCAGCGTTGCGCCACGCCGCATCAATGGCCGCAATCAAGGACGCAGACATCACCGACGCGGTGTAACTTATCTTTTTGCCGACATTCCTTAACCGGGCGGGGGCTTAAAACGCCCCCACTCACTCCAAAAAACAAAATACCATGTTCAGTAAGATTCTTGCATTTTTTGCGGTTTGTGCCGCTGTGGTTTTCCTGGCCTCCGCTGGTGAACCGAACGCGGACTATCAGACCTCCGCACCCTTCTACTCGTATTCGCTTTCCGACACGATTACGAACACGGAAAACGACACGGTAGAAATCCCTGCCCGCCTCGTGTCGGACTGGTCCGGCGGTTGGCATGTACAGGCTACGAGCCTATCCGGTACGGTTCAGCTTGCAAACACCGTCGAAGAATCGCTATCCTACAACGGTACGGACTGGGTAAGCGTGGATACGCTCAATAACAGCGCCGCAGGTACGAAAAGGGCCGAACAGGATAGGGTCTACGGATTCCGCCAACGCATCGTAATTGACGGCAGCGGCACACAAAGCACCCGCTATACGGTCTATTTCGTTGCCAAAAAGGATTAACGCATGATAAAAGTAAGGTTCTTGAAAAGCCCCACGGGGCGCTTCGGCCTTGCTTACTCTGCCGGGGATGTTGGGTATATGCCCGCATCCCTGGCAGAACAAGCGCAAAAAGAAGGCTACATTGAAATGTTGGGCAATCAGGGCGCAATCGAAACAGCAGATCGGCCGCAACAATACAAGAAAGTAGAAAAAGCCGTACGGCGCAAAAAATAACACATGGCAGGTTGGAAGGTAACGACCCCGGCGGCGGAATTGGTAATCAGCACCGCAGACGCAAAAGCATGGCTAAAGGTGGATACATCGGATGATGATGCACTTATAGCCGCGTTGGTGGCATCCGCAGCGGAGACCGCGCAAAATTACCTTTCGCAGGCACTGGTTACGCAGACCATAACGGAGACATTCGACGCATGGGGAGACGTTGCGCAACCGTCTTTGTTACGCCTTGCCATTCACCCGGTAATAAGTGTAACAAGCATAACGTACATTGACGATAACGGCGCAACGCAGACATTGGCAGCGAATCAGTATAACGTTGACCTATACGCAAAACGTTGCGTTATCGAGCCCGCGTATAACGTTAGCTGGCCTACTGCCAGGGTGCAACGCAACGCCATAACGGTAGTGTACCAAGCAGGCTACGGCTCTGCAACGGCCCTACCAAAGGACATTCGCACAGCGCTACTGCTCATGGTGGCAGATGGATACGAAAACCGTACCGACAGCATAAAGCAACTGCCGACCGCATCGAAATACCTACTTGACCGCGTAAACTATGCCTATCTGCTATGAACAAGAACGAGCGTATAGGCAACATGCGGGAGCGCATCACTATCCAGGTGGTTGCAGAAACGCAAAGCGGCACGGGGTATCCTGCCGAAACATGGACTACCTACGCAACGCGCTGGGCAGCGGTATCAGCAAAACCAACCGCAAACAAAGAGATGGAAGAAGCGGGGCAAAAGACGGCAACACAGGGCGTAATGTTTACGCTTCGTTACGATGCAAACGTAACACCAAAGCACCGCATACTGTACCGTAACAACTACTATGATATTGTAAGCGTAACGCCCGATGCGTTACGAATGCACATGGAGATAGAAACAGATTTTCGCAAATGATAGGAGCAGCGATATACGGCATTTTATCCGGCGCAACGGGCGTAACAAGCCTAATCAGTACGCGCATCTACCCGGACATTGCACCGCAAAATGCGGCCTACCCTTTTGTGATATACAGCATAGAAGGTACTGACCCATCCGACACAAAGGACGGTGCAAGTTCCCTGGACGTGGTAGAGTTCACGGTAGCGGTGTTTTCCGAAAGCTACGATAACATGGCAAGCATCGCATCAGCGGTGCGCACGGCCTTAGACGCAAAAGCCCCTGGAACTTACAGCGGCATCACCCTACAAAGCATCCGGTTTGCCGGACAGCAAAGCATGAACATGGAGATAGGCAAACACGTGTATGTAATTGAGCAAACATATAACGCACGACACCAAAGATGATAATCAAGATACTAAAGCCTTTTTGGAAGTGGAAACCAGGCGCTGAACCCGACGTAACGGAAGATTTAGGCTTCGACCTGATCCGTCAAGGCATCGCAGTTGAGGCTAACGACCAAACCCGGCGCGACTTACATGCAAAGCCCAAAGAGGAAACAGAACCCCAAAAGATAGAGGTTAACAACTTCTATGCCCCTGAAACGAAAAAGAAACGCGGTTTTTTCACGAATAAATTTTAAACAATGGCAAACGTAGTAAACGGAACTAATTTCCGCATATACGCCTCTGGAGTCGCCATCGGCGAAGCCACAAACTGCTCTATGAGTTTGACCGTGGAAACGCGGGATACTCTGACAAAGGATAACGTTGGAAGCTGGACATCTTCGGCGCTTGGCCGTCGTTCCGGCACACTCACATCGGAAGGCCTTATTGCCTTTGACACGACCAATCAGGGCGTTGACGACCTTTTCACGCACTATGTGTCAGGCACAGCCCTTGAGGTGCGATTCCGGCAAACCTCCTCCTCGACCGCCGTACCGTATTGGGTATGCACGGCGTACATCACCAGTCTGGAATTTTCAGCAGCGGTCGAAGAAAACAGCACGTATTCTGCAACCTGGACAATTACGGGTGCGGTATCAATGGCATCTTAAAAATCATTAAGGATATGACGGCAAAACAGATTCAAACCGGGCGGGGGATGCTGCCTTTTTCTTGGGGCATGGCAGCCCTCACCCGCTTTTGTGAAGAAAACAACTTGACACTAAACGACTTTGCGCAACTTGAAAAAGAAATGCGCCCTACCCTACTCCTTAGCCTGATATGGCACGGATTTAAGGACGGACACAGAAAGGAGCGTAAAGACTTTGACCTTACTGTAGATGACATCGCCGACTTGATAGACGAATCGGAAGGACTAATGGAACGCTGCATGGAAGCCGTGGCGAACAGTATGCCCGGTGGCCAGGGAAACGGGAACAAGGCGAAGGCGAAGCGGGCCTAAGCCTTGAAAGTGTCTATAAATCCGCTATCCGGCATGGCATCGCACCTGCCGACTACTGGGAAAACGATTTGCGGCACATTGTTTGGGCGATAGAGGCCAATCACGCAGCAAGCGAAGAAGAAGAAAAAACACAATGGGAGCGCGTACGGTGGTTAGCTTGTACCATGTTGCAGCCACATCTGCAACGTGGGAAGAATTTAGCACCTACTGACTTGATACGCTTCCCCTGGGAGACCGAAAAAGCCCAACCAAAGGAAACGTTGAGCGAAGAAGCGAAGCAAGCGCTATACGACAAATGGGATTCCGAAGCCCGCGCAAAGTGGGGTAAATAGACCGAAATGCAAGCCAAAGTTAAAATCACCGGGATAGAGGAACTTAAAAAGAATATGCGTGGCTATCTTGACGAAGTAGGCACACGAAAAGAAAAGCAAAAAGTCCTTTTAGCTGGTGGTAAAGTTTTGCGCAATGCAGCGAAAAAAAAGATACCTAAAGCCGCGCAACCTCACTACTACTATGCGAAAGCTGGAAAAGTTGAAATAAAGCCTGGAAACCTTCGACAATCCATGTACGCTTTCAAGCAAAAAGATAGTAATGTATCGGTAGGCCCTCGCGTTATACGTCGCGTATCTGGTAAATTACAAACATTAGGCGAAAGCCCTAAAACATCTTCGGGCTTTTACGCCGCAATGCTTTACAAGAATGCAAAATCATTCAAAGATAAAGTAACCGACGCGGCGCTTACAAGTGCATTGACATCTATCAACAACGCCATGCAAAAGGCTTTCCAACGTATTCACCGCCAATGGGCTAAAAAGTACAAGTTCTGACATGGCAAATAAAATGAATACCGAGTTAGGCCTCGACCTAACACCATTTGAAAAGTCTCTTGTACGCCTTCAAAAGCGCCTGGGCGAACTATCCCGCAACCTTGAGGGCATAGGGCAAAGCATGACCCAAAACTTAACCCTGCCTATCCTGGGTATCGGTGCGGCGGCGGTGAAATCCTTTGCCGACTTTGATAAGTTGGAACGCGGCCTTACTGCCGTAATGGGTACAAGCGAAGCGGCGGCAGCTGAACTTGAAAAGTTGAAAGAGGCAGCACGTGCCCCTGGCCTGGGATTCGAGGAAGCGGTGAGGGGTTCTATCCGCTTGCAGGCCGTTGGGCTATCAGCGGATGAGGCGCGGGGTACTTTGCAGGCATTTGGAGCAGCCATAGCTGCCACGGGTGGTACAGCCGAAAACCTCGAATCGGTGCAATATCAGCTCACGCAGATGATTAGCAAGAACCGGATATTGCAGGAAGATTTCGGCATCTTGCAGGAAAATGTACCCTTGTTGGGTAAAGCGGTTCAGCAAGCCTTTGGAACGGCCAACATCGAACAAATACGCGCCACAGGCATCAGCGCACAGGACTTTAACAAACGTTTGGTAGAAGCCCTGCAAAGCCTGCCGGAAGTACAAAAAGCAACCGGGGGATTAGGAAACGCCTTCGATAACTTTACCGATAGCCTTAAATTTTCGTTGGGGGAACTTGGTAGGATAATCGCCGAAACGATAAACCTTGAAGGAATATTAAATGGGCTATCTGATGCGTTAGCAGCGGTGGTGGGGTGGTTCAAGCAGCTTAATCCGGGCGCACAAAAATTTGTCGTAGTCTTAGGTCTTATCCTGGCGGGGATCGGACCTGTATTGTTTGTGGCGGCAAAGTTGGTAGGGCTATTCAGCACCCTGTCAGCGGGTTTTCGGGTAATCATAGGACTTGGCCCTAAACTTGGTGCAGCGTTCACGGCTGCAACCGGGCCGATAGGCTTAACCGTTCTTGCTATCCTGGGCGCTATTGCAGCCGTCGCTGCCTTATACAACAAGTTTGAAGGAGTGCGCCGCGTGGTTAATGGTGTGGGGCAATCGTTCATAGAATTTGCAAAGCTGGCCAAAAATTCATTTTCGGCATTGATTGAAGGCTTTGCGCTGTTAAAGGAAGGCGAGTTCAAGAAGGCTGCAACGCAATTTGGAAAGTCTTTGCAGGTACTTGACCCGATTTCACAAGGCAGGGCTTTTGCCGTTGGATTTGCAAAGGGTTTCGAGGATACAACTAACTACCTTGAACCAACGGTTAAAAAGATAAAGGAGCAGGTACAAGGCGCGCAAAAGGCCCTGGGATTAGTTGGCGATACATCAGCGCCGTTTGATTTAACATCACAGGAAAAACCAAAGAAACAAAAGAACGTAAAACGCGAAACGTTTGATATAGCATTGCTTAGTAGGGAGGAAATAACTCTTACTAAAAATGAACTTGAAAAGTACGCTGAAACGATAAAAAAGGCACAAACAGATAGTGCACTTGCTACGCAACAGACTAACGACAGATTTAAGGATACACGCGATATATTATCACAAGTTGGATTAGCTGCGAATTCGACACGTGATTACTTTGAAAAAATGGACGTTGCTGCCTTAGCTGCGGTAGAAGAAAAGCTAAAACGCGCAAAAGAGGCATTGGATAATTTCAATACATCGGCACAACAAATTGTGGAAGGCGCACTTGAAGGGCTTGCAGTTGGCTTTGGGGAGTTCCTGGGTAAAATAGCGGATGCACCTTTGACGTTGCGCGGACTTATCGGAACTATTCTTATACCTATTGCGGATGCACTTATCAATCTTGGTAAACTTGCAGTTGCCACAGGTATAGCGGTTGAAGGTATAAAGAAGGCTTTACAAACCCTAAACCCTATTGCCGCAATAGTTGGTGGCGTTGCGCTTATTGCGCTTGGTAGTTTTGTCAAAAGCAAAGCAGCAAACCTTACCAAACTCGCAAAAGGTGGATTAGCCTTTGGCCCTACCACGGCAATAGTAGGCGATAACCCCGCTGCCAGGACTGACCCCGAAGTAATTGCACCGCTATCAAAGTTGAAGGACTATCTAAACCCCGGAGGCGGGGCAATGATAGCGGAGGCCCGTATATCGGGTAATGACTTGCTGATATTAGTGAACAACGCAGAACGCGCTAACAACCGGATACGCTAATGGCAGCACGTTTCCAACAAACATTTTACACGGAAAAAGGCACGGCAATAGGTGTAACCATTGACGATAGTTCTTTTTCCTCTGCAAGTAGCCCGTCGGGGTTCAGCCTAACGGATTTGCAGATAGTTTGGCGTGGAGACGATTCAAAAGAACGCTACTCCCCTATCATTGGTAGCGAATGCAAGTTTTCTATAATAGTCAACAACGACGCACTCAATGACTTCATAGAGGATTTGGTGATAGCACCGGAAGGCAGATTTACGGTTACGGTATCCACAAACGACGGGTTCAGCGTTATTACGCGGTGGGTAGGTTACATTACCACCGACCTAACAAGCATCGAAGATGTACCCACCGACCTGGGATATATCGCGAATATTAGCTGTGTGGATGGCCTGGGCTTCTTGAAGGGGGTGCAATACGGCACGATACTAAACAACCCATATAGCGGCAAAGAAACCATTGTACAGCACGTTTTGAACTGCATCAACAAGCTATCATTTATTAGTCTGTATTACGGTACGAATACTAACGTAGTGCTTCGTACGTTGGTGAATTGGCATGAAACAACCTGGACATATAGCAGTAGCAAAGACCCTTTAGCAAACACCCGCGTGGCGCACACGGCATTTTACTATGTGGACAACAAGGGTAACAACAAACTGAAAACGTGCTACGAAGTTTTAGAGGCGATATGCCTGGCATGGGGTGCTCGTATCGTGTTTTCGGGCGATTCTTTTTGGTTGATGCAAGTCAACGAACTTTCAGCGGCAACATCAAAGACGGTGTTCACGTACAAAAGCGACGGTTCGGCATCCACCGAAAGCAGCGTTGATTTGCGGCTGGAAAACGCGCAATTAAGTCCAGGAACTACCGATTTGATACGGTTTGGCGGCGGATACTTTCAGTTCTTCCCACCGCTGGAACTTGTTACAGTTGACTACAACCACATCCAAAGCCGCAACCTGTTAGCGGGAAAGACGTTTTTGAACGGCAGTCCTGTAAGTGTTACCCCAACGGACGAAATAGACGGAAGCCCTGGAACGGTTGCGCTTAATTACTCCGCTATCCTTCGCACGGTTACAGACTGGCAGGCGCTTACGTTCGATAACTTCTTCTTGCAGTTCAGCATCAAAATAGAGATAGGAGGCTACTTCTTAAAAGGTGGCGTTGCGGGCGTTTCACCGGAATGGACTACGACCAATACCGACCGCTACTATATCCTATCCCCTATCATTACCCTGGAAGAACTTACGCAGGTGTTCAGCGTTAGTTTTCTTACCCCTCCTATACCGTCTGGCGTTGTGGGAACATTGACTTTTACCCCTGCATTTTACAAGGCTTTCACAATGACAGGCACGGAGCTTGTAGTAGGCCCTACCCTTAGTGACGTTACCCTATCCTGGGAATTATCTTCTAATTACCTTGAAGTCCTGGAAGATGGCACATTCGACGGGCAAAGTGATATACTTCGATATTCAGCGTCCAACAACAACCAGGCCACAAAGACCATACAGGCCACTACGTTAATGGGCGATGGCCCGAACAGCGTTACCCCTGGACACCTTGAGATATACAACGACAATACCTCTACCTGGGTATTGTCCGACGGCTGGCGCGTCGGCAACAGCGGAACGGCAAAAGCTTTTTCGCAGCTACTTGTAAACGAAACGATACGCGGACAAATTACCCCGGTCAAACGTTTGACGGGCTTTTCATACGAAAACAAGAACGCGCCTTACCTACCCCTGCAACCGCACCGGGTGGTATATTGGGATAGTTCAGATTGGGCGTGTCAGAACATGACCTGGAACTTAAAGACCGACATTGTCAGCGGGGATTGGTTCAAGTTGCAAACGTCCGCATCGTACACCGAAAACGCAGTTCAATACTTACCGGAAGGAAGCGACGGCGGTGTACCAACTACGGCGGGCGGCGGATCGTCTGGCAGCGCGGGCGGTGGCGGCACATCAACGGGCGGCGGTGGAACTTCTACGCCCGCTATAACGTCTTTGAACGTGTACACGCAGGAATTTATTAACACATCATCCGCAACCCTTACTATTACCGAAAACAGCGGCGTATTGCCGTCGAACGAGGCGGTAATCAAGGTGTATCAAAATGGTCAAAAGCTGCTCCAAAGTCAATGGAGTGTGAGCGGTTCAGATATAATAATAGATAGCACAACGCACTATGATACGGCTAATTATGAAGTGGAGTTTCTTATTATTCAGTAGCCTTTTTTGCTTACAGGCCTTCGCCCAATACCCCGCAACAGGCAACAAAGCCCGTTTAGGCTGGCAGACCACGGGCGACGGACTTGTATATCGGGGCGCAATCGGCGATACAACGACCTTAGACCCGTCCGGGCTAAACAACGCATGGATGCTACTTGACACGGCCAGCGGTAATCTCTACGCATACCGGGCTAAAGCCTGGCGGCTGGTGTCCGGCGGGGGCGGTGGCGGTGGCCTTACAATGCCATTCGACTCCATCACCTTCAACATCAACGAAGGCGACGCATCGGAGCAAGAACTGAAATACAGCGCTGAAAAAGGCTATCTGCAATACGGCGGGCTGGACAGCGTACAAATCCCCATTTTGCCCGGTATATGGTACGTGCGAAACGATACAAGCGTAACGATACCGAAAGGCACGGTGTTACGCGCAACGGGTACGCTGGGTGCATCCGGGCGCATCAAGGTAAAGCACATGATTGCCGACGGCAGTATAGATGCTATGTACATCTTAGGCATTGCCATGCACGATATTGCCGTTGGTGCGGACGGTTATGCCATGTCACAGGGCAAAATTCGACAGGTCAATACGCAAGCATACAGCGAAGGCGCGGTGCTATACGCCGATGTGGACACATTGGGCGGGCTAACGCAGACAGAACCGGGCAACGGCTTTCTGAAGCTACCTATTGCCTTTGTCGTACATAGCGCGTCCAACGGTACTATTGCTGTGCGGGTAACGTCCGGGGCATATATGCGGGACTTGCACGACGTTGAAGTTACATCACCCGATTCAAGCGCATCCCTATATTACAATACGGCGCAGGGCATTTGGCGCGACACCACGGGCGCAGTTCTTACGTCGGACACGTCGGTCTTTGCGCGGGATTTTCAGATTAGCGGTACTACCAACCGTTTAGCTGTTTTTACAGGGGCTAATACGGTTGGAAATAGCGTAGTAGATGTGACAAGCGATACCGTAAGTATAAGGGATTATTCTAATGGGTACACCATGTGGCGGTATCATTCCAATATCAACAAAAGAGGCTTTATCGGCTATCCAGTCGGAACAAGATTCTACTCTTTAGTGAATCCATCTGCTTATGCTGGCTTTATGTATGGAGACCGTAGCGTCGGAGCGCAAGACCAACAAGCGTTTACCCAGCTTACTGCGTGGAACGGCGGCGGGGCTGCAAGTGGATTCTTTTCGGCGGCAACAACGCTAAACGGAGCAGATAGCACATTGTATTTCAATATATCCGGGTTATCGGCAAACGCTAATCCAACATTTCCGGCGGCGCAAATGGTTATACAAAAAGGGGGCAACGTTGGCATAAACACCACAACCCCAACGGCAAAACTACATATCAACAATCCAAACAGCACAACGTCGGCGCTTAACATTGTCAGTAATAGCAATGTGATAGGTTCTACGAATGACGCTGTAAGCATAAATATGCAGCCCGGACAAGTAAACCAAAACAATACCGGGGTAAGGGTTTTTAATACGATTGCAGGCACATCAGCCGAAGGCAATAATACCGGGATTGCCATATCACTAAATGCCCGCAACAGTTCTTATGGCGTGTATTCAGCAGTCAGTAAGAACTGGGGCGGTTCATTCTTATTTGGTGAAACAATAGGCATATACGGCAGCGCAACCACAGACAGCCCCGCAGGTTTTTCATACGGCGGGTACTTCAAAAATGATACCACGCAAGGCACAGGCTTTGGAGTGTTTGTGCAAACTACCACGCCCAAAGGTAGCGGCACGGTAACACCTTTAGCTATTCAGCATAATTCGACCGAACTAATGAGGGTGCAATCCTCCGGCAACGTCGGCATAGCCACCTCCTCCCCCTCCCGTCCTTTGCATGTGGCAGGCACGACGGCAATACGGATACCCGTGGGAACGACGGCGCAACAAAGCACGAGTGCAAACGGCGATATACGATACAACACCGATAAGGCTAATTTTGAGTGGTACAGCGTTTCAGGCTGGCGCGAACCTGTGAACGCCGCACGAAGCCCGGCGGCTGGACTGGCCAGCCGCTTTTCAAAATTCGATGCAAACGGGTTGTTGGATACGTCGGCGGTGTTGGTGCAATCTAATGGCAGGATAGGGATATGGAATAGCCCGGCAGCCGGGGATAGCGTGTTGACGGTAACAGGTGGCAGTAGTTTTTCGGGCGGGGTAAACGCTCGAAACTATACTCTTGCATCGTCGGCGACTGGGAATAGACCCGCACTTGGGATGTATTCAAGATTAGCGAATAGGATTAGTTTTGCGACGAACGACACTTTGCGTTTTGAAATACTTGCAACAGGAACAGCAACTTTAAACGCCGCTGTAACATCGCCAACCGCTCCAGCCTTCGCCCTTACTGTTAATGGCGGGGGGATACAGGCCAGAAACTATTTCAACCTCAACGGAGATAGTCTCGCGAATTCAGCGCCACAGATAACAGTAGCTAATACAGATGTTGGGGCGTCAGGCGGATATGTGGTATTCCAAAAAAGACGTGGCGGAATAGGTGCGGTGCAAAACGGCGACGAAGTTGGTACTTTTTCATGGGGCGCAAAAATCAACGCCACGGGGGGTATATTTGCCTCGGCTGGTTTTCGCGCAAACGTGGTAGGCACAGTAACAGATACTTTTGCGCCAATAGATTTCACAATTTTCACATCACCTCGAAGCGACGGTTCGGCGTCGCGCGTTCCTGTAAAAACCGACCGATTAACTATTAAGCCGTCTGGGAGGGTCGGAATCAATACCGCATCGCCGTCGGCTACCTTACATGTGAATGGCAACTTATCTCGCAATGCGCCTAAGACGGTAACAACCACCCACACGGTTGATAGCCTTACGAACTGGATTATTTGCGATGGAACAGCGGCCATCACCTTAACACTCCCAACCGCATCAAGCTGGACTGGGAGGGAAATAATGGTGAAAACCATACAACCATACGCCGTAAATAGCGCGACAAGCAATGTTGTGCCTATTGACGGAGTTGCAGCGGGTACAGCCATACTTCCGGCAACAGACGGCGCATGGTGTACCTTAGTCAGTGACGGTACGAACTGGATAATTATGCAACGAGGCACTTAAAAATTAACAATATGAAATACATCTTTCTTTTCATCCTTCTACCCTATTTCGCAATCGCACAGCGCGAATTGTTAAGGGATTCCGCTTGGCTGACCCGACAGGCCATGTACACCACGACAGGCACGACGACAACAACGACGTACCAATACTTTCAGCATACGATGTACTTGTACACGAATGGGGAAAGCGATACGCAAGTGCGGTTGTTAGGTGATAGCGCAACGGCACTAAACGCGGTAACGGGGCAGGAAATAGACGCTATCCGGCAACTATCCTATCATGCGGCACGGGTGATTGAAAAGCCTCAAGCAATCAGGGAATGGCAGTTGATGCACACCCAAACGGATACCGTCGGATTAGGCAGCATGGCAGCAGTTATACAAAGATTATTTGAGGGCGACCTGATAGGCGACGTAACTGTAAAGGTAGGCACAGCCGCCGCTGTACCGGGCGACATTGTGAAGGCTGCTAACGGTAACGTGCGGTTGTTGTTTGGTAGTAAAGGGTATCGTATCTTTATCTTCGCAGATACAATGTTGCGTATCGTAGGTTATCCGACAGCATCGGACAACACGGACGTGTACAGGATAGCGCCACGGGTGTACTCGGACATCAATAAGCAGTTCATCATCCGGTTAAAGAAGTAAGGCATGATAAGCATTAAGCATTTCAACATTGCGGAGTTCGACGCACAGGGCGAACCAGGCACGGGAAAACACATGCGTGTATCTACCCTGCTGAAACTTGATTCTGCCAGGGAGATATACGGAAAGCCCATCACCATCCGCCACGGGTTCAGGACGGTGAAAGCAGCCGAACGGATCAGGCGAAGCTATCCGGGCGCGGTAAAGAACAGCGCACACGAAAACGGGTATGCGGTGGACTTAGCCCCCACCGCTGGATTTCGCACCCTGGAAGATTGGCTGGTATTCCTGGAGGCGCTTTGGGATGCTGGGTTTCGACGGTTCGGGATAATGGCCAACACCATTCACACCGACGACGACCCAAAAAGAACAAGCCCGGCGATATGGGAGTATTCTAACACGTCACCTAACGCGTGGGCGGTTTGTCGGCATTGGCTGGAAGAAAAGATAAAAGCATGACCCTTTACGAGTTCATATTAATGTACACGCTATTGCTCTTCATAGGGCTATGGGTGTTTGTGAATCTGAACGCGGAAAAGAAAAACAAAAACAATGGAACTCCAAGACCTTAAGCCAACTCCCGACAGCATAGATGTTTTCGCATCGGGCGCAATTGGCGGTGTGCTATCCTGGATGTTGGGCGAAAAGAAACGTTCACCCTGGGAAGCCCTCGCCATCATCATCGGCGGTGCGTTCGCCGCTGAATACTTGACCGAGGCTGTACTGACATTGACGCAGGTGCAACTACCTGACCGCGCAGTAGGCTTTATGTTGGGGGTGTTGGGGATGCGGGCTTTGGATGTGGTGATAGGGGTATTTGAGCAAGTGGCGAAAGACCCAAAGGCGGTTTTGGAGATAGTACTGAACTTCGTAACCAAAAAATTCAAAATAAAATGAGCAAAGACAAAAGACCCATCTCGGACGTGGTCAAAGCGGTTGCCAACCTGGGGTTGAACTTCACGGAAGGCATGGTAGAAAAGAAGGTGCAAAACCCGATGGTGGAGGACGGTATCAAACTTGTCTTCCCTTTGGTGCGGCAACTCTTGGAAGCCCTCAACGACGATAATCCGGCGAACGCTGAACAGGTGCGGGCGATTATCCTGAAGTGGATCAACACCGACCTGGCCAACTTCGTAGAAAAGGCTGCTGACCACGTGCTGACCAACACCAAAGATCCGGCGCACTTTGCGCTGCTGGACTTCGCACAGTTGAACGCGGTGCGCATCCTTCGCATGTACACCGACGAAAACAAGGACAACAAAGCGCAACTGGATGCGTACTTCAAAGAGGCTATCCAGGGCGAAGAACTTGAAGAACTGGCGAAGTACGCCGTACTTGGCCCTATCCTGGATAAGGCCAACGCTTCACCCGACTTGAAAGTATTCGTTGAAAAAGCCTTAGACTTCGTCTTTGATGCTGTAAGAAAATAGCCCCATGAAAGCAACAAAAGCGCAACCCTATTCTGTATTCGTTGACTACGACGCATCCGCAGCGGGGAAGCGCTTTTTGTTGCTTTCAGATGTTCACTGGGATAATCCCCATTGCGATAGGGTGCTGCTAAAAAAGCACCTCGAATACGCCCGTACTAATCATGCGGGCATATTTATTTTCGGCGATCTGTTTTGCGCTATGCAGGGCAAATACGACCCACGCGGGAACAAAGAAAGCATAAGACCGGAACACAACGTAGTCAACTACCTGGACGCAATCGTAGAAGATTGTGCGGCGTACTTCGAGCCGTATAAAGATAACCTGCTATTGGTTACCCCTGGCAACCACGAAACAAGCATCCTAAAGCGAATGGAGACCGATTTGATAGGTCGCTTTGCAAAGATTGTAGGCTGCGAGACCGCAACGTACCAGGGTTGGATAACATTTCGTGCAAGCATCAAGAGCGGGCAAACGAAAACCGTTATGAGTTATCACCACGGGTACGGCGGTGGTGGTCCGGTTACGAAGGACGTTATCCAGGCATCCCGAAAAGCGGTATATTTGCCGGATGCTGATATAGTAGTATCAGGACACACGCACGACCGCAATATCTTCCCCATTCAACGGGCGCGCTTCAATACATTGACGGGCGAACAAAGTCTAAAGGAACAACTGCACCTCAAGTTGGGCACGTACAAAGACGAATACACAGCGGGCGCAGGTTGGGCAACCGAAAAGGGGCATCCGCCTAAAAGCCTGGGGGGTATCGAGATAGTTTTGAAGCGTATGAAAAGCGTATTTAACAACAACCACATAGAATATACAGCACATCTTTTATAGTTTTCTCATTGGATTGCGTTTTGGTTGCCCCTGCCGATTGGTGGGGGCTTTTTTATGGGCATAAAAAAACCCCGCCGGGGATACCGACGGGGCTAAGAAAACCATGCGTATATGAAAACATTACTTTATGGCAACATAGATTGAAGGCGCTCTATCTCGGACGTTGCGCGGGCGATCCCCGCTGCAACGGTATCCGGACTACCTACGCCGTTAATTTCTTTGTAACGATACGCCCGCAACTTTGCTTTCTCGTTGCGTATGGCTGCCTTAATCACTTCGGCGTCCTGCAACTTAGTTGAAACGTGGTTTTCGTTTGTTTCTCGGGCTTCTTGCTTTTCACGCAACTCACGCATTATCTCCGGTCGTTTCGCCTCACGTTTCGTTTCAGCGGTTACGGTCGCCAGGGTAGGGCGGTAATCATCCCGCATAACGGACTGCTTTTCGATATTGCGTAATGTTGCGCCTCCGACGTTTCGCATCGTCATGCCATAAGCCTCTGCACCCTTCGTTATGAAGTTTAGTTCCAGGATGTACCCGAAGCTGATAAGCATCGTACCAAACAAGAACACAGACCAATATCGGGCGGCGTTCCAACCTTCACTAATCTGTATATCCTGGATACTAAAGCCCAATTCCACGATAGCTACGACGGTGGCGACGGTGGCGATAATGGGCGGCCATTTGGAGCGCTGACCCGTCGGATTCAAGAAGTCCATGAACACGACCGCAAAACGCCCGAATTGGATTGCGATAGCCGCAGGGATAGACACCCAAACGGGCAATGGGATAAAATGGATGTTGAGCGCGGCGGTGATGCCATAGGTTACGATAATGCCGAAGAATACAAGTTGAGGCATGTTGTTGGTGATAGAGGAGTAGATATCCTCGAACGCACTGTTTTGAAAGTTTTTCATGGTTGGATTGTGTTGGTTGGTTGTGAAAATTAGGCTGATTGACGCAGCCCGGATACGAGTTCAACAAAGAGGGCGGTCATAGTGACCTTATACCCCCTGATTTCGGTTTGTCTTTTGGCCTCTTCGCGCAAAGAATCTTTGACCCTTTGCGAGACCTTGAACATAATGGCGGATAACTTGACTTCTTTCTGTTTTTTCATGTGTTTTTAAATTGTTTCTGCAAAGATATAAAAAGTATTGAAAAAATATACACGTTGATAAATATTTTTCTATATTTGCACTGTAAATAATTTTTTCACGCAATCCAAACGCATTATGGAAGTAGTCAAAACAGCGGGTATCACCCCCGCGCAAATTGAGACCCTGGCGCAGGCCGGGGTAATACCAACGGGTACACCTCCGGCGCAAGTTGAGGTATTCGCTGAAAGTTGCAGGCAGCACGGGCTTTCACCGTTTAAGAAAGAAATCTATTTGGTAGCCTACAATACCAAGAATGGTACGCAATACCATACCATAGTTGGTATTGACGGCCTGCAACAAAAGGCAGCCAGAACCGGGCGGTTTGCCGGCGTGGATGAGGAGCAGTACAACCGGGATTCAAACGGCGGGTACAAAACAGCAGCCGAACTAAAGGCTGCAAAGGAGTTGCCTGTCAGCTGCACAGTTACGGTATGGGCAATCATAGGAGGTATCCGCTGCCCGTTCACGGCCACGGTTCTTTTCGCTGAATATTACCCATCCGTCCAGGCCGGACGCGACAATTACTCGAAGGCGGCGGTTATGCCGTTTAACATGATAGCCAAATGCGCCCGTGCAAAGGCGCTTAAAATGGCCTTTAGCGATGAATTGAGCGGTCTCCATATCGAGGAGGAGAAAGCAGCGTTCGAGGATACGACGGTATCCGCTGCAGAAATCGATCCGGCAAAGGGCGTTGACCTCGAAGCCCTACAAACCGACATAGAGATGTGCAGTACCCTCGAAATGCTTGCACTACTTTACAAGTCAAATGCGGCATACAAGGCACACGCCGCCATGTTCACCCAACGCGCTAACGAAATAAAAGCCCTGGACGCAGCGGAAAAGGAGGGCGAAGATGAATAATATCACACACCTATCCTTTACCAGGCTAAAAGAACTGGCGCACTCCCCGTTGGCGTTAAAGCGCTACATCGAAGAAACCAAAAAAAGCACCCGCGCAATGGACGAGGGTACTTTGTTGGACTGCCTTTTGTTCGAGCCTGACACATTTGATACGCGCTTTTTCGTAATGCCGGAGGGCCTAAAGAAGCCTACTAAGGCGCAATTAGAGGCGAAGAAGCCATCACCCGAAAGCGTGGCACAGATAGCCCATTGGGAGGCTGTTCAGGCTTCGATAAACGGGCGTATCACTATCACCGAAGAACAACGCGCAGAGGCCGAGTTCTTAGCAGAATCCGTGCGCAATAACAGCACCGTCGCGTTTCAGGGGCTTATGAACCCCGATAAGTTCAAGTTTCAACAACCCGTTGAATACTTCTTCAAGGGCTTCAAACACCGTGGCATCATGGACGCGACGGGCATTGACCGAAACGGTAATGCGGTTATCTGGGATTTGAAGCGCATGGGCAGCAGGAGCGGCGAACAGCTTGTTCGCGCACAGATACGTCACAACAAATACGACCTCCAGGCGGCGATATACTGCCACCTGTATGACCTCAACAATGTACCCGTTGACTACTATATCATCGCGGTTGATAACGAGGGCTACGTTACGCCATTTAGAATATCCAGGGACGCACGGGAGCAGGCAGTCTGGGAGTGGCGCAAACTGATAGCCGCTGCACATCGCTGCAACATGGAGGGATTAGACATGGGACCGGAGTTTTGGGGTGACAGCGAAGGATTCTTTAACTTTTGATTTTTTCCATAGTTCAGCGGGGGCATGTGCGCCCCTGCTTTTTAAAAACAAAGCACATGTCAATCACGATAAAAAACAGACACATGGCAATTCACTTGGTAGAAACAGATAAAACCTACTGGCATGTTGGCCGGGAAAAGTGTACCCTAACCCGCATCAAGAAAAGAAACACGGTGTACATGGGGGAGGGTGATAGCCTTTTTGATACCTTTGAGGAGGCGCAAAGTTACCTGCTTAGTATCCTCAAAGCTGACCACGCTCAGGCCGTCGCGGATATATCCCGGCTGTCCATTGAACTAACGGCGATTGAGGCGAAAATCCGCATTGTTAACACATCAACCGAGCAAGACTACATAGTGTGATTTAACTTGCATCGGGGCGCAGGGGCAACTTTGCGCCCTTTTTTATTTGAAATATCCCGGATATTGCGTATATTGCACTACGCTTTTGAACCGGGGTAACGGCCAGTTCAAAAGACAGTAGGCTTCTACATTAGCCCCCGGCGTTCCGTTACACGTTGGGGGCTTCTTAATTTTTTCGTACCTTTGCCCTGACCCCTCCCAGGGGCATGGGTAATAATAGGGCATACAGGGGGCGGCAATAGCTGCCCCTTTTTCATATCACGAAAATCAAAGCATGGAAAACAGCGTAGTATTGATAGACTACATGGGCGGCGATAACCTACACGCCGTAAACGCATGGGCGTCAACGTTCTTAGAATTGGGCGTAGAACTGCCCGACGACATACACGCCCGCACAGACGCCCTTACGGACGCGATACAGGCGCAAGGGAAGCGCAAAAGGAGTGTGCCGGAACTATTGCATTACCTTGCAAACAGCACCCCCGCACATGTATCACCCTTTAGGTCTTCAAAGTTCATTTTTGGGATGACTATCGAAACAGCGACGCATATCCAGTTACTTACCCACACCGTCGCGATTGAACACACCAACGCCGAAAGCGCACGGTACAAGGAGCTGATGGAGGATAAGTACTACCTGCCGCAGGATTGGCTGGATTATGGAATACGCGGCAAAGCCTTCTACGAAGCACTTGAGGAACACACGAAGCAGGGGAATGAACTGTACCACGGGGCGATCGCCGCACTTACCGAGGCCGGGATGAGCAAACAACGCGCCAAAGAAACAGCCAGGTATTTCAAGGGCTACAATTCACAACTCAACGTAGTGCGCTCCTTGAACTTCGACGGCCTTATGCAACTTTGGAGCAAGCGCGGGGAACATAGCCCCTCGCAGCGGGAGATTGCCGGGGTGGTGGAAGCGATGGTCCAGGCCGTCAAAGACATACCAGGCGACCCCTTCAAACATTCATTGGCGGCTTTTGGGGTGTAACCTTATCGAATTTGATAGGTTTAGTTACATAACAGTTACATAAGCGCACCATTTTCCCGATGCCAGGAAGGTGATAGAGAGTAACATTTCGGTGAAGTCAACGAAATGATAGTTTTGAAAGAAAATATTTGATAGTTTCAATACGTTTTATATATTTGCAGAAACAAATAGAAAGACGTATGATTTACAGAGACCACTTTCAGAACTACAAGCGGTACGACGTGCCAAAGGCACAGTTGATTATCGCTGATATACCGTATAACCTGGGCAACAACGCCTACGCCTCAAACCCGGCGTGGTACAAGGACGGCGACAATGCCAACGGCGAAAGCGAGTTAGCGGGCAAAAACTTCTTCGATACCGACCTGGATTTTCGACCCGCCGAGTTCATGCACTTTTGCAGCACCATGCTGCGAAAAGAGCCAAAGGAGCGCAACGCAGCCCCGTGCATGATAGTGTTTTGCGAGTTTGAGCAGCAATTCTACCTTATCGAACTTGCAAGGCGCTACGGGCTTATGAACTACATTAACCTTGTATTTCGAAAGAACTTTAGCGCCCAAGTACTCAAGGCCAATATGAAAATAGTTGGCAATTGCGAATACGGCCTACTTCTTTACCGCGATAAGCTGCCAAAGTTCCGCAACGGCGGCAAAATGGTGTTCAACTGCATAGACTGGCCACGGGATACCGACAGCGAAAAGATACACCCGACACAAAAGCCCGTCGAGCTATTGAAGTTTCTTATTGAGACGTTCACTGACCCCGGAGACGTAGTAATTGACCCAGTGGCAGGGTCAGGGAGTACTTTGATAGCCGCTGAACGCACCGGGCGCAAAGGGTACGGCTTTGAAATCAAAAAGGAGTTCTATACAAAAGCCCTTTCGTGGCTGGAGGAAGAAAAAACCGCACAACAAGAGATAAAAGAATTGGGTTTTGCCCGAACAAAAGCGGCAAAAAAACACCCGGTTTTGTTTTAGTTGTAGTACCTTTACACCGTAAATAAGAACCGCACCCGCCTTCCACCGAGTGCCGTTTTTGAAATGGAAATTCCCAATAGGGGGTAATGTGTGGAAGCGTTGCCCCCTTTTTTAATTATTCAAACACATGAAAAAATTTAACAAAGTAGTTGAAATCAAAGACGGTTTAATCTTTGACGATGGTACAGTATTAACGTCTGAACATGAGCAAGACTGTTGCGAAATACACGAACTTGACTTTAGCAACATTGAATTAAACGAGTTTGACGGACTTGAATTTAACCTTGACCCAGCCAACGACGGCGCAGCCTTCTTTCGCCGCATACCGGAGTACGGTATCGAATTGATACCAGTTAAAGGGCATAGCGTTAAGATACCAGGCTACGGGTATAATAACGGGTATTATTCAGATAACCTTGAAATATCCTTGACGCGACCTGGCGAAGAATGTATTTATTTTGACATAACCGAGTGTCAGGAGCAAAAAGATTACTAATCTTTCGTACCTTTACACCGTAAACAACGACTTGCACGCGCCCGCGACCGGGTGCAAGTTCGACTTTCCCAACATGGGGGTAGTGCGTCGCGGCCTACCCCCTTTCTTTTTTTCACCTTATGGCACGTGACTTTAAAGGGGTATGGATACCCAAAGAGATTTGGTTGCACAAAGACTTATCCCTGGTGGAAAAGTGTTTGTTAATCGAAATTGACAGCCTTGACAATAGCCCGGAACGCGGATGCTTTGCGTCGAACAAGTACTTTGCCGACTTCTTTCAGCTATCAGAAAGCAGGATAGCCAACATTTTGACCGACTTAAAGAAGCGAGGATATATCAAACAGGTGTACTTCGACGGGCGAAATAGGGGGCTTCGTTCCCAACATCGGGAAATCTGCTTTACCGAAAACGGGAAAGCGGATTTATCAAAAAAGGGAAAGCAGACTACCCGAAAACGGGAACATAATAATACAGTTAATAATACAGTTGAGGATATGTATTCTACTAACGTAGAATACAGGGAGACCGTGGGCGAAGTAGCAAATGAATTTTACGAAAACGGCGAACCCATCCCCACTAAACAACCCGAAACCCCAACCCCCCCCAGGTTGCGCGCGACCCCCCCCAAAGACAAAGCCCCGAATCAGATTTACACCCTTTTCGAAGCCTACGCGAAGTTTTGCGAAGGTAAAGGGATACCTATGAGCCGCAACACAAACGGCAACTTCGAGATGAGCGGCAAAGACGCGAAGGCAATCGCCACCTGGATAAAGTGGGCAAAGGGTATGCCGGGTGCGGGCGATCCACTGAACGACTGGCAGGCGTACCTGGATGCGGCCTGGCAGCACGGGGATAAATTCATAAAGGGCAACTTCGAGCCGACTATCCTGTACAGCAAAGCCCAAAGTATTATCATAGCGGTCAACAAGCACCGCATTGCGCAAAAGGAGTTGCACGACGCGGTCATGCAGGGGAGTGGGATAGAGGATTTGTTAAACCCATAAATAATATCAAAATGAGAGTATTGATAGCATGTGAATATAGCGGCATAGTGCGCGACGCATTCAAGGCATTAGGGCATTACGCACTATCGTGCGATTTACTGCCAACCGAAAAGCCAGGCGAACACTATCAGGGCGATGTTATGGACATCATCAATGAAGGCTGGGACATTATGATAGCGCACCCACCTTGCACACATTTGGCCGTATCCGGTGCAAGATGGTTTAAGGACAAGCAAGAAGAACAAGCCCAGGCACTTTTGTTTGTCCAGGCACTAATGAACGCACCCATAGAAAAAATTGCAATCGAAAACCCTGTAAGCATAATTTCAAGCCGCATCCGAAAGCCGGAGCAGGTGATACAGCCCTGGATGTTCGGACATGGCGAAACGAAGGCCACTTGCTTATGGCTAAAAAACTTGCCAAAATTATTGCCTACAAACATTGTAGACGGGCGCGAAAATCGCATCCACAAGATGCCTCAAAGCAAAAACAGGTGGAAGGAGCGAAGCCGGACGTATGAGGGCATAGCTACGGCGATGGCGATGCAATGGGGAAAATAAATAAATATTGAAAAAATATTTGTTGGTATCAATACATTGTATATCTTTGACAAAAATTGAGACGTATGAAATCACAAGCGAAGGTTCAATGGCGCGATATGCCCGAACTATTCATCACCCTCGAACACGAGGGTAAAAGCATCACCATTCACGCCGACGGCATTTGGCCTGTCCTAAAGCCGTATCAGGTGAACGGCACAAACTTTCTTTACCGCCTAAAGGACGGGTCAACTATTGATATTTGGCTTATGGATAAGTCAAACTTTGACATTTGGACAATGAGCGTTGAAGAACAAAACGCTCCGATTACAAGACTTGTAAACGAATACCTCCCTGAACTGTGGGAGGTGTTCGGCCACCGTGCGCAACCTTTTAGCCCGGATGAGCCATGGCTGCCGGGTATCCTTGAGCAACTTTAAAGCTGACTGCAATGCCTAATTTATACCTAATCTACGTTAATGACGAATATACCGGGCACGACACATACGACAAAGCCGTCGTTTGCGCCTGCTCCGAGGCAGAGGCAAAGTGCATACACCCAAATGGCCATTACATTTTTGCCAATGGAAGCTTTGCAAGCAAGCAAACAGGGCATATTTTCCCATCAGGTCACTTTTTCGGATGGACACACCCAAACAAAGTGAAAGTCACCTTTATCGGCGTATCCTCCGAACACATGCAGACAGGCATAGTTATCCTTGCATCAGTTAGAGTATTAGAATGAAAAGCCTCACCTACATCGGCAGCGTACTACCCGACGGTACAATCAAGTTACCAAAGCGCTTGCGCGCAGAGGTGGGCAAAGCCTTTGCGGGTAAGGAGATACAATGCAAATTTAGTGCTTGGTATCCTGTCCGTTCGACTGCTGCAAATTCTTACTATTGGGCGGTTATCCTGGTGTGTGCCTGTGAGGGCTTTCAAGAGCAAGGTAACGACGTTGACCCGACCAACCCGCACGACATTGACACGATGCACGACTTCTTTAAGCGTCGCTTTCTGAAGCCAAAGCAGATGCACGACGCAAACGGCGAAGTCCACGACATTGGAGAGTACACGACTACTGATTTACCCACTCCCGAATTTTGGGAGTACGTCGAAAAGATACGGCGGTTTTGCGCTGAATTTCTTAACAAATATACCCCCGACCCAGGGGAGCAGGTACAGCTATGGATGGAATAAAAGTGATTATAGCACGCTGCCCCATGTGCGGCGTAACGTTCCCCCACCGGGCGAAAACCCGTGCGGCAAGCGTGAACAAATGTTGCGGGGCGAAATGCTCCGCTAATATGCGGGTAGGTAAAAAGGCCATTTGCGCCCCGGACGAAATCGAGGCAAAGACGGTAAGCTTTCAAGAACTCAAAGCCCTGGAGGCCGACGTTGAAACCCAACGCGAAGCCATGCGTAAGGCCGGGATAGAGGCCAAAGAACGCGCCGCAATACAGCGGGTACAGCAAGTGCGCTCCAATATGTACCAAGAGCGCAATTGCGCCCATTGCGGCGTAAGGTTCATGTTGCTAAAATCCAAGATAAAGCAAGGCGTTGGTAAATATTGTGCCAGCACGTGCTACCACGCCGCGACCCACGAACGGGTAATGGCTACCCGCGTAGAAAAGACTTGTAAAAAGTGCGCTAAAGTTTTCTACGTCTCATTGAAGGAATCCGAGGCCGGACGGGGCAAATATTGTTCCCGAGACTGCCAACGGGTGAACGTGATGAAGCCAGCCCGCAATATCGAATACGTACCGCGACCCGAGGCCGATCCGGAAACTACCCTTGACGGCAAATTATCCTTTACCACATTACCCGACTTCGAGTATGCCATTGCCCAGTTAATGGCACGGGGCTACTCCTTTAAAACCCCAGGCCGGGCTTTTGACGTGATTGCCCCGCAATCCGATTTCTACGGGTTGCAGTGGGGGAAAGACAAACAGAAAGACGCTTTTGTCTTCTTTTACACAACCCGAAAAAACACTTTTAATTGCTATGCTGCTCCCCGCTGAATACATACCCAACAATATTACCGCCATTGTACAACGCGGTATGGAAATGCCGATACGCCGCATGGAGCAAGGCGAAGCCCGTCAAGCTATCACCCGCGCAATCACGGCGGTGTGTTCTACGATGGGCTTAGAAAGCCCCGCACCGGACGCCCTGGCGATTGCCGTTGATACTGTGCAAAAGCGGTTTGCATCCATAGGCGCAAACGAAATAATTACTGCCTTTCAGCTTTATGCTGATGGCACGTTAGAGGTAGATAGCAAGTTCTACGCCCGTTTGAATTTAAAGACATTAGGCGAAGTGCTAACGGCTTACGTTGAGTATCGCCGCGATACCGCCGCCGCAATCTTGAGGGCAAGGCACGAAGCCGAACGCATCCAAGAGGAGGCAGAGGCACAGGCCGCGAAAAAAGCCGAGTACGATAAGGCCTTCCCGTCGCTGCTCAACAACTTTACCGGGGAATGGCAGGACATACCCCCGCATTGGTACGAAAGCGCGATACGCCTGGGTCTTATGGCAGAACCGGACACGGCCACCAAGAAGGCCGTATTTGAAAAGGCCAAAGAGATTGCTTCTAACGAAGTGGCGAAGGAGGCCGGCGAACACTCCAACATATTTGCTTATCGCCACGCCTTGAGGCTACTTGAGGAGGGACACACAGTTGAAGCGCGGGCAATAAGCATCTCGAAGAAGTTGGTGGTTTGGCAGCACTTTTTTGAATCGAAAAATCAAGTACAATGAAAACAAAACATAACTGGCGAAATATCCCCGACTGGGCGCAATACGTGGCTGTAGATAGTTACGGTCAAAAGATGGCATTCGAAAGGGAGCCTCATATTCATACAGGCGGTTTCTGGGTGAGTTACACTGGCGAATCTTGTCTTATTGAACAGACAGAGTCTGCTGAAAAATGGGATAATTCTTTGGAAAAAAGGCCGAAGGTTTTGGGAACAAAAGAAGAAATCGAGCAGATTGTAAAGTTTATCCTCCAAGATGAGGATACGGACTGTGGGCATGAGGTACTCTGCTCCGTTATCGCCTCAAGGTGCGCTGAACAAATTATGGAGCGCCTAAAACTGAAGCCATGACGCCATTACGAATAATCGGACTTGACCCATCCCTGCGCGTAAAAGGCTTTGCCGCGTGTGAACTGATATACAACGAACATGAAGCGCTGGAGACCATAAACTTTTACCGCTTCGCCCGCTTTTACAACTTCATAGACTTTTGCCAGGCACGGATACACGATGAAAACTTGTACTGGGCGGTCGAAAACTCGAACCTGCAAAACGCCACGTTCGCCCATTACAAGGGCAACGCGGCACAGTTGAAGAAGATTAGCCGCAACGTAGGGGCGAATCAGGGCATTTCGCAGGCCGTTGTTGATATGTTGGTGTACTACTTTACCCACGATAGGGTACTTGAAGTATCCCCCGCTCAAAAGGGCGTGAAATGGAATACAAGAAACGCGGCGCACGTAGCGGCGCAGTACGGGATAAAGTTGCCTCAAACGTCGCAGGACGAACGGGATGCCCTTAAAATAGGGCTTATCGGATATACTAATTATTTAATCACTAAACGCAATTCTAAATGAAAAACTTTGCTTTGTTGATTCTCGCAATGGCTATCCTGCCATTCACCGCGCACACGAAGCCGCAACCGCCAACCGTTGATGCCACGGTGTACGCCTCAAGGCTTCAAACGCTTGTTTTGCCCGGTATCGCCGGAAGTAGCTACTACTTTACCGATGCACAGGACAGCAACGGTACGAACTACCTGCTGATATTGCCGTCGGATTGCCCGGTCAAGGCAGGCGAACGCATCACAATCGTCTTTGACGAAGTGCGGTACATCGTGTACAGCGGCGCGAAGTACTTTGACTACATGCCCGCCTACAAAATGAAGGTCAAAAACGCAGGTAACAATGAGTAATGAACGCGAACGCACCCCGGCGGAGTGGGCGTATGCCTACGATAGTGTATTTCACGGCACGAGAAAACATTACATGGTAACGTACTGGAAACGCATTTACGACAGGATACACCCTAAATTGACACAACCCGGAACAAACGGTAGAAAAATATGCCTTGACGTTCTAAAAAAAGCGTTAAATTGGCACTTGGAAACAACGACAAACGGTGACGAAAGAACCAAAATTGCCCACGCTTTAAATGAAATCAATGGATACCCTGATTGATGTTATTGCCCTCATAATGATTTGTTATTTTGTGATCGTCGGCATGTTTATCGCATACCTTGCAAATAGCAAACCAAAAAAGACGAAGGATGCTGATTAGTGCTATCAAAATTCTGATCGCCCTGGCCTTTGCTTATGGCATGGTGGCCATTTACCTGATTTTACCTTTGTCAAAGGACGAAGAACGAAAGCGGCAAAAGCCGTAAAGATAAGCCCGACGGAACACGGGGGAAGGGTTTTCGATTTTATGCATTTTTTGTTACGGGAAAATAGGTAAACAACCCTTTCAGCGTCAGTGTGCCGGGCTAACTTACAAGTGATTTGAGATTTCATACGTCTTGGGTGGGGCATCAGCGCCCCGCCCGTTTTTTAATCCGAAAAAAAACAAAATGATACTTACCCACGACGATATTATTAGTTCTATTGAAAAAGGGGATATTGTCATAGACCCGCTGAACTTCGACGCGATAGGGGTCAATTCTGTTGACTTGCATTTGTCGCCATTCATTATCACCCTGGAGGGAAAGCATGAGGATTTCATGGGCAACCCGGAAGGGGTAATGGACGTGCGTTTTCCGCCGGATTTGACCTATAAAGAAATCGGCGCGGACGGGCTTATCCTATGGCCGAACCGGGTGTACCTTGCATCCACGACCGAAAGGACAAAGACACGCAAACACGTGCCTATCATGCACGGGAAATCGTCTATTGCCCGCCTGGGTATCAGCGTACACGATGCAGGCTTTGGAGACATAGGCTTCGAGGGGCATTGGACGCTTGAGTTGACGGTTGCTCAACCCGTGCGGGTATATGCCGGGATTCCGATATGTCAGTTAAGTTTCCATGAACCCAAAAGCCTGCCTACCACCAATTACCTGGAGCGCAAAGCTTCAAGCTATACCACCGCCTGGAACGACCCCAAACCGCAACCCTCAAAACTATGGCAGAAGTTGCGAGGCACAGACCCAAAGCCATAGTTCGTTATTTGCATGACCTGATTAGGCCAGTCTATTGTTAGGCTGGCTTTTTTTATGTTTTTTTAGTTAAAATATAGAAAACGTATTGAAAAAGTCAAAAAGGTGTTATATATTTGTTCTATCAATAACGCATAAAACAAAGCATCATGAAAAACACAATCACCAAAAAGCAAGCCGAAGCACAAGGATACGTTTTCACTACCGCTTGCGGCGGCGCAATCGTCGCCATGAAACTTGGCCGCAACGAAAACGGAGACGTTACATGCGTGGACATGCACAGCGCTTGTACTTTGAAAACCGTCCTCAAGCGAATCGCAAACGCGTAAGCATTCATGAGAACATACCACCGCCTGGCCTCGAAAGCTGGGCGGTTTTTGGTCAGTGTGGCGCAACGGTAGCGCGTTGGTGCGTAATCCGAGAAATCGGAACCAATAACCAAAGGTAGTGAGTTCGACTCTCATCCTGACCACTCAAAAAGACGGCAATTTTTTTGTATTTTTGAACCAAAAGCCAATGAAATATGATGTAAAAACGTCCTTAGCTATATGCAAGGGCAGGTCTTTCACACTGTACTTAACGCCGGAAATGGCGTTCTTTACATATAATTCTTTTGACGATACCATTCGTCCTATGGGCAAAAAAAAGGCAATTTCATTTTACAAGCAATCCCCGGACAGGATGGTATCATACCGAGATGCATTCGGGGCTAAAAAACCAACAAAACAATGAGCGAAAACAAGAACAGCGGAGCGCTTTTCCGCAATGACAAGAGGGAGACAGAAAAACACCCGGAGTACACCGGGAAAATCACTATCGAGGGGGTCGAGTACTACCTTTCTGCCTGGGTGAATGAAATGCGGAACGGACAAAAATACTTTTCTATCAAAGCGACCCCCAAAGCGGCCACTGCGCCCGCAACAACGACCGCACCCGCACAACCTCGACCCGGCGTTGTGGTTGCTGACCCTATTGACGATTTACCCTTTTAACCATGACACGCGAACCATTAGCTGAAAATACACGAAAGGTCATCGAACTGCTAAAGAAGCACGAACCAGATGGCCCGACACGAGCACGGCTTATTGAACGCATCCTCGACCGCGAGGAGGCAGGATTCAAAAAGTACGGGCATACGATGGATAGAAAGGATTATCGGCCGCGAGACTGGAGGTTTGAACTGCTGGCCGAACTCTTAGACGCACCACAGTACGCGGTGGCAGCCGACGAAGAAGAATTTGCGGTACACTTACTGAATGATGCGTATCGAATCCAAAAGAAACTGGATGATACGTTCTACGATACGTTATAGTTGAATTATGCTTTGTTAGCCCGGTGCGCTTTGTGCCGGGCTTTTTAAATTTACAACATGGTAGATAATAAATACTTCTTTGACGAACAAGTCCGCATGGGCTTTACAACTACCCATTGGCCTGCACTTGTTAGCCTGCACAGGGGTGCGGCCGATTGGTTAAAGCACGGTTTGGGGATCGAAACTTGCTTCGAGTTTGGCAGCGGGTTAGGCTTCTTTTTAGTAGGCAGTCAATGGGTAGGCCTGAACGCGATAGGCTACGACATTAACCCGCATGAAAGGGATTTTGCGCTTTCCCGTGGCGTTGAGCCTCACCGATACATCCTCAAGGACGGTGCTTTCAAGATGCCCGGCAAATTCGATGCGTGTTATTGCATTGAAGTCTTTGAACATATCACCGATGAGGAATTAGCTTTGATTATCCCGCAATTAGCCGAAAATTGCGGATATTTGTACTTTACAAGCACTCCGTACCCCACGACCCCCGAACAAGATGCCGCATGGGGGCACATCAACATAAAGCAAAAGGAGACATGGAAAGTACTGTTTTCGCAGTACGGCTTTAAATTCAAACAAGACGCGCAACAAGTAACTGAGTGGGGCATGTTGTTCAAGTCTGAAAAATTCGACCAATGGTAATACAAATAGGAACGGCAAATGGAAGCTGGCACAAGGGCGACAGCGAGGGCGCACAAGCATTTTACCGCTTATGGCCTTTTGCTTGGTTGCGAGAGATAGACCCGGAAATAGTAGTAGTGGATGATATGGGTTATGGCCTGGGCAACGCTTCCCGCGTGGACTGGTTAGTGATGCACCAACCCATGAACGCAACGGCCTGCGAGATAGCGGAAAACGCTAAAGAAATGGGTACACGCATTTGGGTAGATATGGATGACCTTATTATTGAAAACCACATACCCCCTGCCAATCAGTTTGCCGCCATATTTCGAGAGAAAGCCATATCCGAAAGCCTAAAAACGTGCTTAGGCATGGCGGACGTTGTTAGCGTGTCAACGAATACGCTAAAGAAAGCCCTGGTATTCTACGGCTATGCACCCAGCGATAAAATCCACGTTATACCCAATGCCCTGCCTGATTGGGCATGGAACAAGCGTTCACCATATCGAAAGCTCGCACCGCGTCCGCTGATCGCCTGGAGGGGAAGTCAAACCCATACGGGAGATTTGATGTTATTGCGCGATGCTTTCACCGATTATCCTAACCTTGACTTTCTTTTCATAGGTAGCGAGCCGTGGCCATTGTACGAGCGTTACGGCGGCAAATTGTCTAAGGTGCTATTGAAGGACTGGACACGCGGACAGGCTAAGTATTTCAAGGCATTGAAAGCAGAACAACCTGATTACAGCGTCGTATGCCTTGAAAACGTAGCCTTCAATCATGCAAAGTCCAATATCAGCATGTTGGAGTTCATGTTATCAGGTGCGCCCACTATTGCCCCTGCCTACATGCCGGAGTTCAATATGCCCGGTGTAATCCAATACGGCAACCCGAAAGCCGCACCCGGTGAACACAACGCTGATAGCTTAGCCGCTATCTTCCGACACATTGACGAAGGCAAAGACATAGGACACAGGGAAGCTTACCATGTGTGCGAGGAATACATAAGCAACAACCTTGTATTAAGCGTGGTCAACAAACAACGTCTTAACCTACTGTATGCCCAGCCTACCCAAACAAACCCGTAAGCGCTACGAAGCCCAGGCACGAAGGCCAACAGGCGAACGAGACACGTACAACAACACATGGGCGAACGTATCCAGGCTATACCGCATAGCCAACCCGCTTTGTGAGATGTGCCTCGCATCTGGTACGCTGACCGATGCAAGCCCAGGAGGTTGGAAGGGTGTTACCGACCACATCGTAAGGGTAGCAGCCGGAGGCGCACGGATGGACGCTGCTAACTTTATGACCCTATGCAAGCCTTGCCACGATAGAAAGAGCGCATTGGAGAAACTTGGATGGGCGTGCGACCGCGTCGGCAGCTTTGGGAACTTTATTCCCGCTAATAAGGATTTAGCAATAAAAAGCCTAATAAAATGAAAATATTGCAAAAAATGGGCGAAAAATTGTCAAAACGATACCGGGGAGGGTCGTTTTTTTTCGTTTTGCCGGAAAACCCCAGTGCGCCCCTCCGCGCATTTCGGGCCAAAACCCCAATTTTCTGCCAACCCCTCCCAAAAACTGCCAACGCTTGACAAATTTTGCAATATGCCTAAATATGTGCCCAATAAAATCAAAGCCATCCAGGGAACGCTTCGAAAACATCGCGCTCCGAAAAATGAACCAGAGGCGGATTTACCTTCAATCCCTCAACCCCCCGACAATTTAGGCGAAGCGGGCAAAGCGCTATTTGTTCGCACATGCGCGAAATTGGTTCAGCTTAACATGTTGACCAATGCAGGAATACCCCAAATCGAGCGGTATTCGTTTGCATATCAGTTGTGGATTAACGCAAATTCACAGCTAAAACCCGACCAAATGGCCCTGGACGCAGGTAGCGCCCGCACGTGGTTCAATATATTGAAGGACAGTCATAAGATGATGCAAGAGTTTGAGGATAGATGGGGGCTATCACCGATGAGCCAAAACAAGGTGCAATGGGCGAACGTTGAAAAGAAAGAGGCAAAAGAAGAAGACGAATTTGATTTAGTATGACCTTGAAAAAGCAAAAGCGAATATATGACCAGGCCAAAGGCGAGCGCGTTGTGCGCTTTATCGAACGCTTTTGCAAGCACTTGCACGGCGATTTAGCAGGCAAACCTTTTATGTTGGAGGAATGGCAGAAACGCGATATTATCTACCCGGCCTTCGGCACTATGAGACCCGACGGATACAGGGAAAAGCGGTTTTGTTACGTCGAACTGCCAAAGGGTAACGGGAAGTCTTTTCTGTTATCCGCTATCACTTTATACATGGCCATTGCCGACGGTGAACATAATGCGGAGGTGTATTGCGTTGCAGGGGATCGGGAACAAGCCCGTATCATCTTCGACACATGCCGCGAAATGATAGCCGCTGACCCTACCCTATCAGCCGCTTGCAAGGTATTCAAGAACTCGATAGTTCACACCAAAAGCAGTTCGACGATTAAGGTAATATCAGCCGAGGCGTATTCAAAACACGGGTATAGGCCTTACGCAATCATGTTCGATGAATTGCACGTGCAGCCCAACCGTGAACTATACGACACGCTGACCCGCGGCATGATTAAGCGCTGGAATAGCATGTGTTGGATGATTACAACGGCAGGGGTAAAGAATACGTTTGCCGAACAGATACACGATGAGGCCGAGCTAATCCGACGCGGCAAAGTCAAAAACCCCGCATGGCTACCTGTGATTTACAACGCATCGCAGGACGATGACCCTTTCGACCCATCAGTATGGGCGAAGGCTAATCCAGGCATGGGCAATATCATAGACGCGGAAAACTTCGCCCTGCTTAGCAACGAAGCCAAAAGCCAACCGTCGGCGCTAAACTCTTTCAAACGTTTGCACCTCAACATCTGGACGGGTGCGACCGAAAGCTGGATACCGGGCCACGTGTGGGATAAAAACGTTAAGCAGATACCGGAAGAAGAACTGCAAATGGCAGAACTGTTTATGGGCCTTGACTTAGCCAGTACGCAGGACTTGAGCGCCCTGGCCTACCTTTGGAGGTTGCAGGACGGTACTCTGTATCTGAAAGTTACGACCTATTGCCCTGAAGAAACGATACACGACCGCGACCGCAAAGAAAACGCCAATTACTTAGCATGGAACGACGAAGGATGGATAAGCGCAACGCCTGGTAACGTGCAAGACCTGGAGACGATACGCGGGGATATCCTTCGAGCAGCCGGGCAATACACATTGCAGGGCCTTGCTTTCGACCCCTGGACAGCGGACAATTTCGCAGCCGAACTGTACACCAGAAACAGCATACCTGTAAAGAAATGCCAGCAAAGCCTTAGCAACCTATCCGAACCCTCAAAGTATTTCGAGCAGTTGACCGTCGGCAAAAAGCTATTTCACGACGGCAATCCGGTGGTGGCATGGAACTTGGACAATACGCAGATTTTCCGAGACAGCAACAACAACATACGACCGCACAAGGGCAAAAGCAAAGGCAAAATTGACGGTATTATGGCAGCCGTGAACGCGGTATGGGCAATGCAGGAGTATGACAAAGAAAACCCTACCTTTGATATTGGCAACATGATAAGCTACTTCTGATGGATGAACTAAAACAAGTGAAACGCCTGTACTCATTTCGTGGGTACTTTGAATACTACTTTGAGATTTTCCCGAAGTATAACAGCGGCCTGGCAGCGTATGAGGCTATCGAACGGGAGTTCTACGAATTGTTTGGGGCTAATCGGTATGCTGACTATGGGATATTCCGGGTAATGCGACGGCGCTATGTTGTGCTTTTGCAGGTTGAAGCTAAAAGAAAAAGCAAAGTAAAGAGATAGGTTTTATCGGTTTTTAAAAGTGGTTTTCGCCCTGCCTTTTCGGTGGGGCTTTTTTGTTTACTTTGTTAACACTTTTCTACAAAAAACCCTTGCACCTTTGCGCCGTGGCTAACATCTTTACACGGACTTTACAGCGGATATTTCGCAGCAAGATTTCCAACTTAGGCCCTGCTAAGGATTGGACGTTGTGGCAATCTTTACTTGGCAACATCGCTGGCAAAGAGGTTGCTGTAACGGGCAAAACTATCCTCTCAATCCCCGCTTATTTCCGTGCAGTTGACTTGATAGCCACGCAAATGGCCTCGCTGCCTTTCAACGTCTATACCGTCGCATCAGACGGGAGCATCCAGGAGGCGCGCACCAACCCGGTTTGGCGGTTGTTGAACTTCCGTCCTTCCCCGGAGTACGATTGCTTTTCATTCATGGAGGCGGTTGTTCGCACTATCCTGACCGGAAACAAAGGATATGGCCCTGGTAACTGCCTAATCGAAATCATCCGCGACAATCGCGGCGCGGTCGCCATGTTCGATATTGTTGACGAACCGTATCAACTCATAGAACTGGAAACGGGCATGTTCTACATCATCGGCGAAAAGGCCTACCCTATTGCCGATATCATCCACTTGAAGGCCTGGACACGCGACGGCGAAAACGGCGAAAACCCGCTGAACCTGCTCAATAGCACTTTTAAGCGTGGTATATCCGAACTGCTAACGTATAGCGACTTTTACAAAAATGGTGCTTCTATATCCGGTATCCTGGAGACGGATACCCCTTTGAACTTGGCACAACGCAAAGAACTTGAGGAAAGCTGGAACAAAAACTATGCAGGCATTGCCAACCAGGGCAAAACAGCCCTGCTATCCCACGGGGTAAAATATAAAAGCATAGGCACACGCCTTGACAGTTCCGACCTGCAAAGCCGCAAAATGACCGTTGAGGATGTTGCTAATATCCTGGGTGTACCTCTCCCCTTGCTTGCAGCATCCGACGGAACACCCCTCAATAACCTGGAAGTACTTAACCGCTTGTTTGTGCAATACACTTTGCGGGCATGGTGTAAGCGGTTTGAAAGCGAGTTCAATTCTAAGTTGTTTGGGTACAATCAAACCGGATTAACCTTTGTGCGCTTCAACCTGGACGGACTTTTGCGAGGCGATACACGAAGCCGAGCTGAATATTACACCGCGCTTTACAATATCCGAGCGATCAGCCCCAACGAAATACGCGCACTTGAAAACATGAACCCGTACGAGGGTGGCGATGTGTTCGGTATGCCACTTGCATCCAATAGCACAGACGCAGGCGCACAAGGCACACAGGCAACGGATACGCAAACCCAAACCCAATAGCCATGCCATACGATAACTACCCACAAGCTGCCACGAATAACGCAAAGCGGGCGTTGAAGCACCGAGACGAAAACGGCAGCGATTGCGGTACGGCGGTTGGTTGGCAGCGGGCTAATCAGTTGGCAAGCCGGGAGACGATAAGCCATGACACGGTTGTAAGGACGTATTCTTTTCTTAGCCGTGCAAAGGTGTACGACACAGGAAGCTACACCGACGCAGACGGCAACGAAGTGTGCGGCAGCGTGATGTACGACGCATGGGGCGGCGATGCAATGTTAGAATGGGCTAAAAAAACAGTAAACGAAATGGAAGAAAAGCAACTGCCGACCGAAATAGAGCGGCGCACATATAAACTCGAACTCCGGGCTATGCCCGAAGGCCGTACCGTCGAAGGCTATGCGGCTATTTTCAACGCATCCACCGACTTGGGGGGATACGATGAGGAAATAGCAGAGGGTGCTTTTGACGGCGCGGATGATACGGACGTAGTTGCGCTGTTTAATCACGACCCTAATTTCCCGCTGGCCCGTACCTCAAATGGTACGCTGGAATTAGAGGTTGACGGCAAAGGGCTACGATACCGTTTTGAAGCACCGGATACGACGTTTGGCAACGACTTACTCAAGATGATACGCAGCGGGATTATCTCGCAATCTTCGTTTGCTTTCACTATCCGAAAGGATACCTGGACATATTACGAAAATGGCAGAAAGCCAAAGCGACGTATTGACCAGGTAGATGTACTTTATGACGTTTCCCCGGTAACATATCCGGCGTACAAACAAACGAGCGTAACCGCACGGGCATTACAAGCACAATCAACGCCACAAGGCGTAGCTGATAAAGACTTCCCGCAACTGCTTGCGGATATTCTACAACTTAACAAACAAAAAGCATGAAGCGCAGCGATGAATTGAAGCAGCAGCGCGGGGCAAAGATGGACGAATTGACGGCC
>Ga0209985_10000578_pt1 | contig 39238 bp, 35 predicted proteins | sample NOAtaG_FD_187305 | JGI IMG/M metagenome (GOLD analysis project Ga0209985, IMG submission 187305) | Freshwater lake microbial communities from Lake Erie, under a cyanobacterial bloom - NOAA_Erie_Diel6S_1000h metaG (SPAdes) (version 2) | ecosystem: Environmental > Aquatic > Freshwater > Lake ...
CCAACTGGGGGGGCCTCCGGCGGCCCCTGCGGGGGCTGATAGACAAAGACCAAACAGCCAAACACCAACCGCAGCCGATCCACCTACATCAACTCACGCCGTGTTCAGACGAGCGGAGCCGGCTCTCCTTCAAACCCAGGACTCCTGCCGAATCAGTGGTACGGCGGGTGGGGACAGGTCAAGAACGCCGAGTGCCCGTGCCCAGGGCCGGAAAATGAAAAAGGGCTTGGCGTCAGCCAAGCCCTTGATTCCTTTCAGATTCGGGGTGGTGGAGACGAGGAGGATCGAACTCCTGACCTTCGCATTGCGAACGCGACGCTCTCCCAGCTGAGCTACGCCCCCATCAACAGCGAAAATTGTAGCAGCGCAGCGCTTCGTTCCGGGCCGGCGGCTTGTCTTCCAGCAGTTCCTCGGCGGGTTTCCGGGTCAGCTGCGCGGCAGGGCTGGTGCCCGGCCCAAACGGCCTGCTCGGGACGCGCACGACAGCCTTGCGGCCTGGCGTCATCTCCAGGGGCGCCTTGTTCAGACCCCGAGGACCCGGCATCAATGCGCGATCGCCGCTGGTCGCCCAGCGCGAGGTCATCGGCTTCCAGAACTGCTTCGAGTCCACCGCGGGCATCACGTCGCACCCGAGGCCATCGAGCGTCCTGACGCAGGGGAGCTTGACGACCAGAGTCTCCGTCGGGCTGTGCCTCTCGTCCTTGCGTGCCGCCACCACCTGTCTGGCCGGTTCCATTCGCGCGCAGAGTTGGTCGCGGATGGCCGTGAGCTTCAGACCGGTGGGCAGAATTGCGGCATGCAGTTCCGTCAGGAGTCACCGCGGCCGGTGCGCCGCGCCGTCACGGCCGCTTGTGTCGAGCGATGGGCAGGCGCCGCCAGGCGAGCCTTGGCGGCGTCGCCTCCCGGAGATCCGGACCGCCAGCCGACCAGCGGGTCGTTGCGGCTGCTGGCACTGGGCCCGGGTTGGCTGGACGACTTCGATGCGGCGCTGCGCCCGTTGGCGCTGGGCTCGGGTTCGGTTTCGGGTTGGACGCTTCTTCGTCACGACTCGTGGTTGCGGGTGCAACACCCGGTCGCAAGCCGGCCACCGGGCGAACACCCACACAGTTGGCACCAGGACGGCGCCCTGGGTCACGACTTCCTCTGCGCAGCGGTTGAGCCGGCCCGGCCTCGGACGATGTGCACGTTGTGGTTGCCGCTGGTGGACTGCGGGAACAGGGCTCCGTCGCTCGAGTGGCTGGCCGTTGAGGAGCCGGTGCTGCTGCCGCCCGACCAACTCGTTGATGCGGCGTTGCGCCAGCGACATCCTGTTGCGCCGCGCGTGCATGCCGTACTGGCTGCCGGCGATGCCCTGGTTTTCGGCGGTGGGCTGCTGCATCGCACGCATGTCACGCCAGCCATGACGCAGCCGCGGATCAGCCTGGAGCTGCGATGGGTTCCGACGCCGGCATGACCTGGGGTGCAGGCATCATCACGGCATGGAAGGCCTGCACCTGACCGCGGATCTCAGCGGCTGCGAACAACGGGCACCGTGGATGCTGGAGCCCGCGGCGCTTCGTCGCCTGTGCCTGGAAGCGGTTGAGACCAGCCGCCTGACAGCGGTGGCTGAGTTGTTCCACGGCTTTGCCGCAGCACCCGATGGCAGTCCGGGTGGGGTCACCGGCGTTGTGTTGCTCGCCGAGTCTCATCTGGCGGTTCACACCTGGCCGGAGTCAGGTGTCGTGACGCTCGATGCCTTTGTCTGCAACCACTCGGCCGACAACAGCGAGCGGGCGGAAGTGCTGGTGACGGCCCTGCTGTCGGCCATGGCACCGCTGGCCGTGACCCGCCAGGGCTGGCGCCGACGGGCGGCTGGTGTTCAAGATGGAACCCGGACGAATCCGGACGAATCCGGGCGCATGGTGAACTGCTCTGGTGAGTGACTATCGGCCAGACGGCCCGCGGTGCAAGGCCTGGGCCGCGGCCTTGCCGGCCTGGCAACCGGCAATGAAGGCCTCTTCGAACACCGAGTAACCGGCCAGGTCGGCATGCGCCCAGTGCAGCCTTGGGGTGTCGGCACGGCCTTCGGCAAGTGTGCGCAGCGCAGCGTGGCTGCGGACCCCGGGCACCGGGATGCTCATGGCGTGTCCGTGTCGCGTCAGATCGGCGTGCACGACCTGACGGGGCAGGTCCGGGTGCAACAACTCCAACTCGGCCAGGACACGGCTCAGCAGGCTGCTTCGGTCGGCCTCCAAGAGGTTGTGGCGGCCGCCATGCGGCCAGGCCGTGTACGCGGTGAACACCCAAGGGGGCGCCAGATCCTGCGTCAGGTTCTGGTGGCCGGCGTACACGTAGCCAAGGTTGATGCCGCTGCCGAAGCGCACGTTGTCCCAGGCCAGCGGCAGGCCCGGCCGGGCCAGCGGCAGCCGGTCGAGCGCAAGGTTGGCGACCAGCCATGCCGCTTGCGGCGCGGCGGCAGCGGCCTGGCGCAGCACGTCCAGCGACGGCGCGACGATGCGCGTGGCGACATGCAGCGGCACGGCGACGATGGCGCGCTGAGCGACGATGCGCTCGTGTCGCCCGCTGGCCGCGTTCCAGGCCTCGATCCAGACGCCGTGGCGCAGCGCCTGGACCCGCCGCACCAGGCGTTGCAGCAGCAGGCGGTCGCCCAGTGGCACGGCCAGTCGCTGCACCAGCCAGGCGTTCCCTTCGGGCCAGGTGAACACGCGGTCGCGCTCGTCGTCCGCGGTGTCTGCGCCTTCAATGTGCAGGCCATGTCGGCTCGCGAAGTAATGCAACCCTGACCAGGCGCTGATGACATCGGCCCCGGCGCCATACTCGTCGCGGCAGCAATAGTCCAAGTAACTTAGCAACCGGCTGTCGTCCAGGCCGCGGGCGGCCAGGGCAACGGAAAAGGTCTGGCGGTCGAGATCGGCATGGCCGGCGGTCCAGCGGCCGTGGCGGGTCGGCAGGCTGAAGCCGAGCTCGTGCCGGGCCTGGTCGACCCAACGCGCAAACTGAACGTACTGGCGATGGCTGGGGCTGCCGGGCAGAGCCGGTGGCAGCAGCCCCTCGTGCCAGGCGCCTTCGAAGAAAAGTCGCTCCTGCGGCGCGTGGCACAGATGCCGATCGTCGGGCACCGTGCGGCCGGACTCGTGGCGAAGCAATCCGATTTCATGACACCAGTCGAACAGCTCGCGGGTGCCCGGGCCGGGCAGCGGCAGATAGTGCGCGCCAAGAGGGCAGGGCCGCGCGGCCGGCCCCGTGCCGATGCGATGGCCGCGGCTGTTGCCTCCGGCTTGCTCGTGCAGGTCCAGCACCAGCAGGTCGTCGATGCCGGCCTCGCGCGCGGCCCGTGCCGCGGCCAGTCCGGCGACACCGGCGCCGATGATCGCCAGTGCCACCGTCCGTGTGCTGGACGGCAGCGTGGCGTCGAAGGCACCGCCGTCGCGGAGCCGGTGGCCCAGGGCCTGTGCCTCGCCGACAAATCCGCCTTTCGGCAGCGTCACCGAAGCGGCACTGGCCGGGATCGTGCCGAGTCCGGAGGTTGCCGTGGCCACGCTTGCAGCGCCAGCCAGCAGGATGTGGCGGCGCCTTGGGTCCAGACCCGCGAAGGGTTTCATCGGCCCACCCGGCCCCACTCCTGCTCGAACAGGTGCACCAGACGCTGGTCCGACAGCCGGTTCGGTTCGGCCGGCACGCGTGCCATGTCGGGGGGGAAGCGGAACAGCGCGTCCACGCCTGCGGCGTCCAGGAACTTCAAGCCCGGCGGCAGGCCGCTGGCCAGGGCCTCGGGTCGCAGCGGCCGGCGGCCGGCGAGCACAAAGCCCCACTCGCCAAAACTCGGCACGTGGGCGTGGTACGGCCAGGCCTGCAGGCCGACCGCCTCGAGCGTCGCGACCACGGTCCAGAAGCTCTGCCGCGCCAGCAATGGCGACGTGGTCTGCACGACGGCGTAGCCACCGGCCGCCAGGCGCTGGTCGAGAAGCCGGTAGAAGGTCGTCGAGTACAGCTTGCCGATCGAGAAATTGCTCGGGTCGGGGAAGTCGACGATGACGACGTCGAAGAAGCCTTCGGCTTGCGACTCCAGCCAGGCAAAGGCGTCGGCGTTGACGATGCGGACCTTGGGCGAGCGCAGCGCACCGCCGTTGAGCGCCGCGAGCGCCGGCATGCCGCCGAACAAGCGTGTCATGTGCGGATCCAGCTCGACGAGCACGATCTCCTGCACGCCAGGGTGACGCAACACCTCGCGGATGGCCAGGCCGTCGCCGCCGCCGAGCACCAGCACACGCCGCGGGGCGCCATGCGCCGCCAGTGCCGGGTGGACCAGGGACTCGTGGTACCGGTACTCGTCGCGGGAGTGGAACTGCAGGTTGCCGTTGAGGAACAGCCGCGTGCCCGAGGGCCCGTCGGTGACGACCACCCGCTGCCAGGGGCTGGACTCGCGCACGATGACGTTGTCGCCGTAGAAGCGGTCCTCGCTCCAGGTCGTCAGGCGCTCGGCTCCGGCCATTGCGGCCGCGAGCAATGCGATCGTTGCCACCGTGGCGGCCATCTGAACGCCGAACGCGCGCAGCTCCGAGCGGAACATCCACAGCGCCCAGGCGGCGACCAGCGCATTGAGCAGGCCGAAGAACAGCCCGGTCCGGATCAGGCCCAGGTGCGGCACCAGCAGCAGCGGGAAGGCCACCGCGACGACCAGTGCACCCAGGTAGTCGAACGTCAGCACCTGCGACACCAGGTCCTTGAGCGCATAGCGCTCGCTGAAGTGGTGCTTGAGGATGCGCATCACCAGCGGGATCTCGACTCCGGCAAGCACACCGATGCCGAGCACGGCACCGTAGAGCAGCACGCGGAAGGTGGCGGTCTCGCCGACGGGCAGGCTGCCATGGGCCACGAACAGCGCTGCCGGCATGAAGCCGCCGAACAAGGCCAGCAGCAGCTCGATGCGCAGAAACTGCGCGACCAGTTGGCGCTCGATGTAGCGCGACAGCCAGGAACCCAGCCCCATCGCGAACAGGTAGGTGCCGATGACGGTGGAGAACTGCAGGACCGAGTCGCCCAGCAGGTAGCTCGCGAGCGCGCCGGCCGCAAGCTCGTAGACCAGCCCGCAGGCGGCGACGACAAAGACCGCGGCCAGCAGCGCCAGCTCGCCGGGCGCTACCGAGGCTGCAGGGGCGACACGCGCGAGAGTCGCTTCGCCGGCCGCGTCCGGCGTCGCGCCTTGGCTCACCCGTGCACCGCGGCCGAAACGATGAGCCCGATCGCGATGCACATCGCCCCGACCACGATGGCCAGCGCGATGTTCTGCTTCTCGACGATCTCCTTCCACAGGTCGTATGGCGTCAGCTTGTCGATGATGACGAAGCAGACCCAGAACACCAGCACGCCCAACAGCGCAAACAGCAGCGAACCCGCGAACAGGCCCGGCTTCATCCACTCGACACCCAGCATTGCCGTTCTCCTTCTCCAGTCGATCCCAACGCTCTCGACCGTGACCTACTTGTGGCCACCGCCGCTCGAATAACCGCCCCACGAACCGCCTCGCGAGCCACTGCCCACGCGCGAGCCCGAGCTCGTCCGCTGGCATTCGCGATACTCGGCGCTCGCCTCGCCAAAGCTGGCGCGCACGTTGTCGCATTCGTTGTCGCCGCAGCTCTCCAGCACCCACAGCAGCACGAAGATGGCGACGAAGATCCAGACCGCCTTGGACGAGGCGGCCTGCCACATCGAACCCAGCTGCTGCATCTGCGTCGACAGCGGGGCTGCATCGCCGCCACCGCCAAAGCGCGTCGCGGGCAAGCCGAAGGCCTTCGCCAGCACCGCTGCGTCGAGCGTCTGGCCGGCCGACCAGGTCAGCTCGCTGGCGGTTCGCTCGCGTGACAGCCGCAACCGGGGCTGAATCAGGCCGTGGTAGTCGGTCACCTGCGCGGTCTCGCCCTCGGCGAGCTTCCAGTAGAACTCGCCGATGACGTAGGTCACCTTGGCCGCGTATTCCCACTTCTGCTGGTAACGCTCGCCTTGCCACTGGGCCACCGTGCCGCGCAACCCGGGGGCGCCGGTGATCGGTCGGACCCAGCTCCAGCCGTCTTCGGCATCGACGATGAAGGCAAAGCCCTCGCTCTGGTTGTAGACCAGGTACTCGCGCCAGAACGTCTGTTCGTCTTCGCCGCCGGTGGGCAGGTCACAACGTTCGACCATGCCGACCACGGTCCAGGGCAGGGCGCCTTTGGGACCCAGGGCCAGCGATGCGCTGCTGCCCAGGGCCAGCGTGGGTTCAGCACTGCCGCGGTGCTGCTCGGCCTGCTGGTAGTACGGCAGCACGCTGCCAACGGCCTTGTTGGAGACGTCGACGACCGAGGCGCAACTGCCGCAGACGATGGCCTGCGTGGACGCCAGCTTCACGTCCAGCCCGGCGCCGCAGTTCGGACACTCCAGGTGGCGGGAGTCAATCGTCCGTTCGCTGACTTCCTTCAGGCCGCTGAGCGCCAGGTCGGCCAGCAGCACCGAGCGGCCGACGCTGAGGTGCACGCCGTCGCTGCCGCTGTCTTCCAGGCTCGCCACTTCGCCGGCGCCGTTGCGCAGCTCGACAACCGCGTACTCGCCCTGCAGGCGCGGCGCAAACGGCAGTTCACCTTCCGCTGCGATGAGCCGAGCCCGCAGCACCGAAGTGACGTCCCAGGCGCGGCCGGCAAGCCCGGCGCGCTGGCCGACACGCAACTCGGCCAGGTCCGGTGCGCCTTCGCGAGGCTGTTCGAAGCCAAAGACGTAGGCGCCGTTGTCCTCGGACAGCCAGCCGCTGCGGCCGTTGTCGAACAAGGCGTGCCACTCGTTCCAGTTGCCCTCGGCATAGCCGACCTGCAATCGGCCGACCAGCGTGAAGGCCAGGCCCTGGAAGCGGCCGCTGGCACCCAGCTGCAGCGGCGAATGGTCGTCGAACAGCTCGGCACTCTTGCCGATGCGCTGCAGGGCCTCACCGTCGCGGACCAGGGTGCTGCTGCAATAGCCGCACACGGCCGACAGCGACGCTGCCGAGCGGAACTCCACCGGCGCGCCGCACTGCGGACACGCGGCGCGGTAGCGGCGCTGCGCGGCTGCCGGCGGTGCCGCTGGCGGGCCAGGAGGATCGGATGCCGCCACGGCTCAGCGCCGGGCGGCGGCGGCGACCAGCATCAGACCAGCTTCTTCAGCAGCTCGGCCTTCTTGGCGCTGAACTCCTCGTCGCTGAGGATGCCCTTGGACTTGAGGTCGGCCAGCTTCTCGATCGTCGCCATCACCTCGTCGGGCTTGATGCCCACGGCCGCCGCCAGCGGTGCAGCCGCGGTTGCCGCCGCAGAAGCCGTGTTCTGCAGACCCTGGCTCAGCTGGGCGGCCATGGCCTGGCCGAGCGCAACGCCCGCGCCCAGGCCCATCGCGTCGCCCACAACGCTCCCACCGCCGCCGCCGCCGCCTGCACCTGCGGCGCCTTCGGCGAACTTCGGGATCGCCTGCGCCGTCTGGTACTGCATGAACTTGCCCATGTCGTTGCCGACCATGCCCATGCCGATCTTCTGGTCCAGCACCTTCTGCAGTTCTTCAGGCAGGCTGATGCTCTGGACCTGCACGGACTCGAGCGCGAGGCCGATCGCGGCAAAGCTTTCGGCGGTTGCGGCCTGCAGCTGCCTGGCGAACTCGATCTGGTTGGCCGCCAGGTCCAGGAACGGGATGCCGCTGGACGCGACCGCGTCGCTGATGTGCTGCAGCATCAGGCCTCGCAGCTGGCCGTCGAGCTCGTCGACCGTGTACTCGGCGCGGGTGCCCGAGATCTGCGTGTGGAACAGCTTCGGGTCGGCCACGCGGTAGGCGTAGTTGCCGAAGGCGCGCAGCCGAACGGCGCCGAAGTCCTTGTCGCGGATCGTCACCGGCTGGGCCGTGCCCCAGCGCCGGTCGACCTGTTGCCGCGTGCTGAAGAAGTAGACGTCGCTCTTGAACGGGCTCTGGAACAGCTTGTCCCAGTTCTTCAGGTAGGTCAGCACCGGCAGGGTCTGCGTCGTCAGTCGGTGCATTCCGGGCGCGAACACGTCCGCCACCTGCCCCTCGTTGACAAACACCGCGGCCTGGCTCTCCCGCACCGTCAGCGAGCCGCCGTACTGGATCTCGTTGCCGGCCATCGGGTAGCGCCACGCGAGGATGCCGTCGCGCGGCTCGGTCCATTCGAGGATGTCGATGAACTGTTTCTTGATGAAGTCCATCAGCGCCATGGCATGCACTCCCGGGTGGAGAAAGGGAGCTGGATCATAAGCATGCGGGGGTGTCTTGGCGGTGTCCAATAGACCGAGTGAGCCGCCCTCCCGATGCCACCTTCGCCGCCAGCGCGCGCGGCATCGCCCAGCTGGCCTGGCCGGTGCTGGTCGGGCAGCTCGCGGTGCTCGCGTTCTCGACCATCGACACCGTGCTGGTCGCCCGTTATGCCGCGGTCGACCTGGCGGCGCTGGCGATCGGCGTGGCGGTCTTCGTCACCGTGTTCACGGGCGCGATGGGGGTCATCCTCGCCCTCGGGCCGATCGTGGCGCAGCACTTCGGTGGCGGCCGCTGGCACGAGGCCGGCGCGATGCTGCACCAGGGCGTGTGGGTGGCGCTGGTGCTGGCCGTGCCCGGGGCCTTGCTGCTGGCCCACCCGGCGCCGTTTCTCTGGCTGGCCCGGGCCTCGCCGGAGGTCTCGACCAAGGTCCAGGACTACACCCTGGCGCTGGCGTTCTCGTTGCCGGCGTCGTGCCTGTTCACGGTCTGGCGCGCATTCAACACCGCCGTGTCACGGCCCAAGGCGGTGATGGCGATCCAGATCGGCGCACTGCTGCTGAAGATCCCGCTGTCGGTGCTGCTGATCCAGGGCGCACCGGTCGTTGGCCTGCCGGCCTTTGGCGTGCCCGGTGCCGGGATCGCGACTGCAGTCGCCATGTGGAGCCAGGTGCTGGTGGCGGCCTGGGTGTTGCGTAGCGACCCGTTCTACAGCCGGTTTGCGGTGGTGGCGCCTGGCAAGCTGCGCCTGCGTCGACCGGACCTGGCGCGCATCCGCGAACTGCTGGCGCTGGGGCTGCCCATGGGGGGCGCCATCGTGGTCGAGGTCACCGGCTTCGGCTTCATGGCGTTTTTCATTGCAAGGCTGGGCACCCTGCCGGTGGCCGGGCACCAGATCGCCAGCAACCTGCTCGGCATCCTGTTCATGATGCCGCTGGCGCTGTCCAATGCCACCAGCACCCTGGTCGGCCAGCGCATCGGTGCCGGCGATGGGGCCAGCGCCGAGCGCCTGGCCTGGCACGGCCTGGCGTTGGCGACGATGGCCTCCACCGTGCTGGCCTTGCTGCTGTGGCTGCTGCGCGGTCCGGTCGTGGCGATCTACACGCCCGATCCGGCGGTGGCCGCGGCGGCATTGGCACTGCTGGGCTGGGTCGCGGTTCTGCACGTGCTGGATGCCGTGCAGACCGTTGCGCAGTTCGTGCTGCGGGCGTTCAAGATCGCGTTCGTCTCGATGGCGATCTACACCGTGGCGCTGTGGGGCGTGGGCCTGGGCGGCGGCTACCTGCTGGCTTTCGATGCCACGGGCCTGGTTCCGCAGGCTCTGCGCGGTGCAGCGGGCTACTGGGCCGCTGCCACCGTGGGGCTGGCCGTGGCGGCGGTGGCCTTGCTGGCCTGCATGACCTGGGTGCTGCGGCGCTACACGCGGAGCCTCGCACAAGCCTCGCCTGGCCAGCCGGCTTGAGGCGAACGGTGCCGAAATGATTGGCAAGTTCCGGTTGTCGCACTGGCGGTGCGAGTTCCAAAGAGGTCGAACTGCGAGATTGCCTTCGCTCGCCAGAGGCTGCCCCCGGCCAGTGGACTAAACCGCTCGCGCGGTAGGCGCTCCGGCAAGTGTGGTGGCGTTCCGTTGTGGCGCTTCTCAGGCCACGCGCTGTTGGTCCATGACTACAGTTTCAAGCTCTGAGCGACGTCTTTCGGAGCCCAGCCAGCGCGCCGCAAAGGCGTCGGCCGCCATCGGCGTGCCAAAGAGATAGCCCTGCGCCAAGTCGCAGCCCATCGCGCGCAGCTCGTCGAGCTGCGTCGAAGTCTCCACACCTTCGGCCACGACCTGCAAACCCAACGCTTGACCCATGTGTATGGCGGCAGCGACCAGGGCCTTGTCGTCGGCATCGTGGCTGAGGTCGCTCACGAAGCTGCGGTCGATCTTCAGCACGTCGAAGGGGTAGCGCTTGAGGTAGGACAGCGAGGAGTAGCCGGTGCCAAAGTCATCCATCGCCAGGCGAACGCCCAACTCCGACATCCGCTCGAGCATGGCGCGCACATCGCGCGAGTCTCCGAGCACCAGGCCTTCGGTCACCTCGACGAGCAGGCAGCTGCCTGGAAGGCCGTGGCGCGCCAAGGCGGCCTGGATGTCGCCGACCAGATCAGGATCGCGGAACTGGCGCGGCGACACATTGATGCCGATGTACAGATCGTGCCGACCCTGCTCACGCCAGTCAGCCAGCAACTCGCAAACCCGATCGATGACCCAGCGACCGATCGACACGATCAGGCCTGTACTCTCGGCCACAGGGATGAATTGGTCTGGGCCGATCAGTTGCCCATCGCCCGTCCGCCAGCGCAGCAGTGCCTCCGCGCCGACAAGCCGCTCGCCGACCGGTTCAACCAGCGGCTGAAAGGCGAGCCAGAACTCCTGGCGTTCGAGGGCGCCGCGCAGCCTCGCTTCGAGCATGACCCGCTGCGCCGAGCGCTCGCGGATCGCGACGTTGAAGTATTGGAGGGTGTTGCGCCCGGCGCCCTTGGCTTCGTACATCGCCTGGTCGGCATGGCGCAGCAGGGTCGGCGCGTCGGTGCCATCCGCGGGATAGCTGGCCAGACCGAGGCTGGGCGTGACGACGAACTCGTCGACACCGAGCGCGAAAGGCCGGCCGAAGCTGGCCAGCACCTGTTCCGCCACCCGGTTGGCGTCGCTGAGCACGTGCAGCCCGCCGAGGATGACGACGAACTCGTCGCCACCCAGTCGCGCCACGGTGTCGTTGCCGCGCACGCACTGCAGCAGACGGTTGCCCGCCTGCACCAGCAGCGCATCGCCGGCCTCGTGACCGAAGTTGTCGTTGACACGCTTGAAGTCGTCGAGATCGATGAAGATCAGGCTGACCAGGTGGCCGCCACGTTCGGCGTCGCGGATCGCCTGATGCAGGCGGTCCAGCGCCAGCAGACGGTTGGGCAGGCCGGTCAGGCTGTCGTACTTCGCCTGATACTGCAACTGCTCTTCGGCCTCGCGCCGCACGCCGACCTCGTGGGTGAGCGCCAGGTTGGCAGCATGCAGCTCGGAGGTGCGCGCCACCACCCGCGACTCGAGTTCGGCTTGCGAGGCACGCAACGCGGCCTCGCGCTCGTCCACGCGCTGATGCAGGGTGTTGAAGGCCTGACCGAGCTGGGCCAGCTCGTCACCGCCGCTGATGCGGATCGGCACATGGGGCTGTCCGCCGGCAAGATCGGCCGCCGCCCGCGACAGCCCCGAAAGCCGGCGCGTCAGATGCCGCGCCAGCAGCGCCAGCCACGCGGCCAACAGCATCAGCCCGATGGCAGAGATCGCCATCAGGAGCAGCCGCTGCGCGTCGTGCGCCCGGCGGACGTCGGCCAGCCGATCATCGGCGCGGGCGGACGTCCGCTCGGCGGCCACGCGCAGGGTGTGGGCGAGAACGCGGAAGCGCTGCACCGACTCGTAAGTGCTGATGCTGGCGATGCGCGTGTTGTCCATCGCGCGCGCCAGGGCACCGATGCGCCGGAGGTCGCTGCGGTAGCGTTGCCAGGCGTCCACCAGGGACTTGTGCTCGGTGGCGGCGAGCACGTTGGGGGCATCGAGAAACCGGCCCAGGCTGAGGTCGAAATCGCGCACCTCGTTGTCGAGCATCTCCACCTGGTCAGACATCGCGAACAGATCGGTCGTGCGCGGCAACTCGGCCTCTTGCACGCGGATGCGGCTGATCTGCGACTGCAAGCTATTGAGTCTGGCCAGCGGTTTGACCTGCTCGCTCACCGCTTCGTCCAGCGCCGCCATCGAGCGCTCAATGACACGCTCGCCCAGGACGAGCAGGACGATGACGAGCAGTCCCATGCCTGCCAAGCTGAGCCACAGCTTGGCACGCAGCGTGAGATCGGACCACGTGACCAACATTGCCGGCACCGGCATCACGGTTGGTGTTCGGCCGATGGGTACAGTTTGCGCGCAGCGCGCCAATGGGCGATCTGCTGGGTGCGGCCCAGCCGGTTGGTGATGGCCTCCCACTCCCGGCTGGTGCGCTGCATCGCCTCGGCCGGCGTCACGCGCCCGGCGGCAGCAAGCCACAGGTTCTGGTTCAGCGCCTTCAGGTACTCGGCGTCACCGGGCAGTCCGGTGCCCCCGGGCACCGCCCGGGGCACCTCTGCGGCCAGCAGGTCGATCACCTGCGGCGTGTACATCGCGCGAACGGACTCGTCGCGCAGATGGTGCTGGCGGTAGGGGTCGGCAATGCCGTTGGCGGTGACCGAGCGCAAGGAGTGGTCGGGGTCGGTGAGCCACAACGCGTACAGCACTGCCAAGGCCTTGTTGGGTGCATTGCTCGGCACCACCAGGTTGTTGCCGTAGATGAAGGAAGTGCGCCGCACGAGCCGACCGTTGACCATGTGACCCGGCATCGGCACCGCGATGACCTTGCCCTTGACACCGGAGTCGTCGCGGTTGGCGATCTTGGCAGTGGCCGCTGTCAGGATGGTGGAGAAGCTCTTGCCACGCACGAACAGCGGCAGCGTATAGCTGAAGTCGCGTCCGTCCTCCAGCACCTGCGGCGGCGAGTGGCGGACCACCGCAGCGTAGCTGCGCGTGGCCTCGATGCCGGCCGGCGAGTCGATCAGCGGGCGCATCTGGTCATCGAACAGCAGGCGCTGCGGCGCCGCCGTGGACAGGTAGCGTGGCATCCAATACATCCAGGCGGTGAGCCTCTCGCGCGGTTCGCCGGCGCCATGAAAACCATCCTGGGGGCGGTCGAAGAAGGCCACCAGCTGCTCGTACTCGGCCCAGGTGCGGGGGGCGGCGAGCTCGCGCCCATGCTGCTGGCGAAAGCGCGCCTTGTGCTGCGGGTCCTCGAGCATGTCGCGACGCAGGAAGAGCAAGGCGATGTCCAGGTCGGCCGGGATGGCCACCACCTTGTCACCGTGACGCGACTGCGCGGCCACCTGCAGATAGCCGTTGCCCGCGTCACCCGCGAGCTCGATGCCGAAGCGGTCGAGCCACGGCTTGAGGTCGACGATCAAGCCCGATCCGCTGAGGTCGGCGTACTCGTGGGTGCGCGCGACGGTGAGGTCGATGTCGACCCCGTTGCGGATGAACTCCATCGAGTCGAGCTGCGGCATCACGCTGGCATCGATGGTGATCCCGGTCTGGCGCTCCCACTCGCGCTGGAGTGCGAAGTCGCGCCCGAGCAGAGACACCAGGTTGCCTTGTTTGGCACGCAAGCGAAGCACCGCATCTGGCTTGACCTCGCCGCGCGCGACGAGCTGGCGCACGGCGGCCACGGCACGGTCGGCCTGCTCGCCGGCGGCAACCGGCTGCGACACGGCAAGCATGTTGAAGGCGAGCAGCAGAGTGCCCGGAATGCGCCACGGAAGGCTAGCCGCCCTGGCTTTGGCAGGATGGTGTTGGTGCATGGGCTGGGCATTCATGTCATGGCTCGATGGCGATAAGGCCGTGTCGGACCCGCTCGCGGTTTGGCTGGGGAATAGCACTTTTAGCATTAGCGAGCTTTCGGCATGGTCGCCGCAGACTTGAGGGAGCGACTTCGCCACTGAGTGGCTTCCGTCGCGCGACCGCTCGTATGACATGGCTCTTCAGCTGCGAAGGATCTTGAACACTGGCCGCAGCAGCGCACGCTGCGAGCGTAGGGCGCGATGTCCGCGGCCACCACGGCATGCGTTCCACACTCAAGCAGTCCGAGCCGTCTCGCCTGGGGAAACGTGCTCTCGCCGCGCTCTCGCCGAGCGTGGCCGTGGGATAGCCGAAGGACTTGGCGTTCGCCGCCTCGTCGGCCATATCCATGCCGCGACCATCCAGCGCCATGAAACGCTAACCCCGGCATCAACAGCCTGGCGCCCGCGGCGGTGCCAGCGGTCGCAGCACCCGCTGAGCCAGTTGCCGCATCACTTCGGACCTCAGCCGCGTACGCGCGTCAGTCGCAACCTTGTTGTGAGAGTCGCAGCTGATTCGGCGGCCGAGGTGAGGCGCAGCGGGCATTGGCCGAGCCTGGTCCAGCTGGGCGCGTCCAGCGAGCAGTTTCAGGGCGCGGCAGCCGGCAGCACCAGCACGAAGCAGCTGCCCCCACCTTCACGCCCGTGGCACTCGGCACGGCCGCTGTGGGCCAGGGCGATCTGGCGGACTAGGGCCAGTCCGAGGCCGACGCCACCGGCCTGTTCGGCGTGTCCGGGCAGGCGGAAGAAGGGTTCGAAGATGCGTTCGCGCCAGGCCTCGGGCACGCCGGGGCCGCGGTCGCAGACCCGCAGCTCGACCGTCCCGGGCGTTGGACGCGCGAGCTCCACGGTTGCCGTGCCGCCGCCGTAGCGGCCTGCGTTTTCGAGCAGGTTGCGGATCGCCCGGCGCAGCAGCCGCTCGTCGCCCGACACGGTGAAGTCGCCGTCAGCCGCCGCGGTCTCCTGCACCTCGGCGCCGGTGCGCGAGGCTTCCTCGGCGGCCATCACGAGCAGGGACACCGGCTCGTGCTGCCGCTTGTGTTCGGTGCCGGACTGGGCATCCAGCCGGCTGGCGAGCAGCACCTCCTCGACCAGAGCATCGAGTTCGGCGATGTTGGTGTCGATCTCGTGCTGCAGGCGCTGGCGGGTCTCGGCCTCGGCCGGTGCGCTGTCGGCGAGCAGTGAAATCGCCATCTTCAGCCGCGCCAGCGGTGAGCGCAGCTCGTGGCTGGCGTTGGCCAGCAGACTCTGGTGCGAGCGCAGCAGCGCCTCGATGCGGCCGGCGGCCTGGTTGAAGCTGGACGCCACCCGCGCGACCTCGTCACGGCCGTCGACGTCGACCCGCTGGTGCAGCGCGCCGCGGCCAAAGGCTTCGACCCCCTGCTGCAGGGCCTCGAGTCGACGTGTCAGGCGACGCACCACCGGGTAGGCACCGGCCGCCACTCCGGCAAACAGCAGCGCCAGCAGCAGCACCAGCCCCAGACCGTCGGGCCATTGGCGCAGAGGGGCCAGCGGAAGGCCAAGCACGGTCCAGGGCGGGCCCTCACCGGCCGATGGCCCGCCCGCCGGGCGGCTGCCAGCGCCCGGACCCAGGCCGCCAGGTGGGCGGGGCCGCAGCAGCCACAGCGTGCGGCCGTCGTCGAGCTTGATCTGGATGGCCATGCGCTGGGTCATCCAAGGTCGATCCAGTTCGCGGCGCTGCCAGGCCTCCGAGGTGGCGATGCGCTCGCCCTTGGCGTTGTCCAGCGCCATCGGCATGCGCAGCCGCGCGCTCCAGTCGCGCAGCGCCAGCGCCTGCTCAGCCTCGGGCGCAGTGGTCGGGGGCAGCGTGCGTTCGAGCAGGTCGCCCCAGGCCGCGAGCCGTTCGGATTGCGCGCCGTCCAGGCGCTCGGTCTGCTGGGCCAGATGGCGCTGCACCAGCCAGCCCGAGGCCAGCGCAAACAGCGCCAGCACCAGCACCAGCGTCAGCCAGATGCGCAGGTAGAGCGACTTCATCGTCCAGCCGGGCGCCGGCGGCGACTCGCGTTGGCCCTCATTCCTGCTTGCGCGCAAACACGTAACCGGCGCCGCGCACGGTCAGCACGCGCTTGGGCGCCTTGGGGTCGTCTTCGATCACGGCGCGGATGCGCGAGATGTGGACGTCGATGCTGCGGTCGAAGGCTTCGAGCGGATGGCCCTTGAGCGAGTCCATGATCTGGTCTCGCGACAACACACGTCCCGGGCTCTGCGCCAGCACGGTCAGCAGGTCGAACTGGTGGCTGGTCAGCTCGCAGGGTGCGCCGGACAGCCGGGCCTGACGGGCGCCGAGGTCGACTTCCAGCCGGCCGAAGCTCAGCACCTCGTCGGCCCCCGAGGCCGGAGCCGCGCGGCGAAGCAAGGCCTTGATGCGGGCCAGCAACTCGCGTGCCTCGAACGGCTTGGCCAGGTAGTCGTCGGCGCCGAGTTCGAGGCCGATGACCCGGTCCATCGCCTCGCCGCGGGCGGTGAGCATCAACAGCGGCAGCCGCCGAGTGCGCGGGTCGGCGCGCAACTCGCGTGTGAAGTCCAGTCCGTCGCCGTCGGGCAGCATCAGGTCGAGCACGAGGGCGTCGACGCCGCCAAGCCGGAGCCGCGCACGACCGGCCGCCAGCGAGCCCGCGGTGTCGACCTCCAGGCCCTGGCGGCGAAGGTAGTCGCCGACCATGGTCGTCAGACGCAGATCGTCGTCGATGAGCAGCAGGTGCGGGGTGGCGACGGTCACGTGGGCGGGCGGTCTTTCGTTGACTGGGGAGAGGCGCTCAACGCTTCGGGGCGCCACCTTCCACCGACTCGCGCTCGGCGCGGTGGCGTTCCATCATTCCGCGGCGCTGCTTCAGCTGTTCGAAGAGCTTGTTGCGCTGCTCGGGTGAAAGCACCCGGGCGACGTCGATCATCGCCTGCATCGTGCGCTTGCTGGCGGCGTCGTGGCGGGCCAGCATCTGCTGGCGCAGCGCTTCGACGGCACGCGCGTCGACATTGGGTGCCGAGAAGACCTGCCCGGCCTGCTCGTGCAGGCCATGTCCGCCCTGGCGCTGGGCCTTCATGTCGCTGCGCAGGGTCTGCAGGATGCCGCGGATCTGCGTCTTCTGTTCGGCGCTGGCGTTGACGCCTTCGAGCAGGCGCTCCAGGTGCCCCGGGTGCATCGGCAGGCCCATGCCTCCGCCGATGCCGCCGTGCATTCCCATGCCGCCGTCGGGGCGGGCGGAGGCCGGGGCCGTGGTCAGCAGCGCTGCGGCGGCAATGACGAGGGTGGCGGTGATGCCAGCGAGCTTCATGGAGTGTCCTTGTCCCGGCAGCGCCAGGTCAGTTGCGATGCTTCACATGCTGGGCGCGAGCCGTAAGGGCGATGTGGACACTCGGTAAAGATTCGTGGCCGCAGCCAGACGCTCATTGCGGCACCGGCTCGATGCGCACCAGCCGTCGCTGCAGGTTGAAGCTTCCCTGGGCACTGCGCAGGTCCAGACGCAGCAGCACGCCATTGCGTCGGTCGACAACCAGCGCGCCGTCGACCCGTGTGCTGGCCTCGCCCCGTGCCGCGTCGCCGAAGAGCTCGATCACGGCGACGTCGAACCGCCGCCCGGCGAGCATTTGCGGACCGACCGCGACGACCTGTCCCCGAAGGCGCGCGCGGGCATACGGATCGCCGGCGAGCTGCATGTCGCCGGCCAGCACCTGGCCCAGCGACAGCTCGCCGCGCAGGAAGAAAGGCCACAGGAGCTGGCCGTCGGGCGCGCGCAGGACGTTGCCGTTGAGGTCCTGGACCCAGGTGCCACCGTCGTTGCCCTCAAGCAGATACTCCAATTCGGCACGACGCGTGGCGACCAGCCGGAGCACCGATTCGCGGGGCGACAGGCGGACGCTCTGGCGCTGTTCGTAGACCAGCCGCTCGTCGATCACGACCGGCAGTGCCGCGGCACGTTCCGGCGACAGGGTGTCGCCACGGGCGGGGCAGGACACCCGCCTGGCGGCTTCGTTCAGGGCTTCGAATCGGCCCTTCAGGCGCGCCAGTTCGGCGGCTTCGGGGCCGTCGGTGCGCATTGCGAGCAGGGCCGGCCAGAACACCACCGCGCCAATGCCGAGGGCCAGGATGTTGTTGCCCGCGCGTTCGTCAACCGAATACGCCAGATCGGCCGCACGCTGCTGCACGGTGTCGAGCTCCTCGTCGATCCGCGGACAAGGCCAGCCGGCAAAGGCCTCCGGGCTGGTCGGAAGCGGGGGGACATCGACGGCCCGCGAGGCGCATCCCGACACCAGCAGCATCAGACTGGCCAGTGCGGCGAGGCCGAGGCATCGACGCGACCGCGACCGCGCCGGTTCGGCGCGAGGCAGCGGGCGTTGCAGCACGGCAGTCATGGCCGGTCATTGTGCCCAAGCGGCGAGCTGTAACCGCAGGCGGGAAGCAAGCGATTCCGCAGAAGCCGGTTTCAAGGAGTCCCGAACATGAATCCATTGCTCACCCCGACCCTTCTGGCCCTGGCCTCGATGCTGGCCGCGCCCGCAGCGCTGGCCCAGTCCTGCCAGGCGCGATCCGCTCCGGGTCCGGCGCCGCTGCTGGTCGAGCTCTACACCTCTGAAGGTTGCAGTTCCTGCCCGCCAGCCGACCGCTGGCTGTCGACGCTGAGCCAGCGGCCGGACACCATCGCGCTGGGTTTCCACGTCAACTACTGGGACTACATCGGCTGGCGCGACCGATTCGCCACCGACGCGATCACCGAGCGCCAGAAGGCCAACCGCGTCGCGACCGGCTCACGTCAGGTCTACACCCCGCAGGTCGTCGCCGGTGGGCGGGACTGGCCCGATTGGCGTGGCGGGCTGCCTCGGCCGGCCACGACACCGTCGCCCGTGGCCTTGCAGCTTGAGCGCCGAGGCGACACCACGCTGGCCCGCATCGCCGCAGCGCCTGGCCTGGCCTCAGGCGCTGCGCTTGCGGGCTGGTGGGCGGTCGTCGAGGACGGTCACACCAGCCGCGTGCGAAGTGGCGAGAACGCTGGCGAGTGGCTGCGCCACGACCATGTCGTGCGCCACTACGAGCCGGTGACCGGCTGGGCGGCCGCAGCGGGCGCCGAGCGCAGCCTGAAGCTGCCGGCCGCCGACCCCGCCCACCCGCGGCGCGTCGTGTTTGTCGTGCACGAGGCCACGGGGCAGAAGCGGCCGTTGCAGGCGCTGTCGCTGGGCTGTTGAGGCTCAGCCGCCGGTGACCCGGCCCAGCCAGCACACCGTTCGGTAGCGGACCTCGACCTGCCCATTGCGGGCGTGGCGGGTGAAGATCGCGCGCAGCTCGGCGGCTGCCGTGCTGCGATCCGGCGCATCCGGGGCCGGCATGTACGAGCGCGAGAACGCCAGCGCCAGCAAGCCCGCCTCATCGAGCCTGTGCTGGTGCTCGCCGGTCCACTGCTGCGCCCGCAGGGGCGCGAAGAAGGCCTCGACGTCGTTGCGGTTCTCGTGCGCCAGCATGGCGTCGCGACGCTCGCCGCCGTAACGCCCGAACACGGCATTCACGTCCTGGGTCAGCGGGTCGTCGTCCCGCCGGTCGTTCCAGGTCAGTGCCACCGCACCGCCGCGCACCAGCACGCGCGCGAACTCGCGCCTGGCCAGCGGCACGTCGAACCAATGGAAGGCTTGTGCTGCAGTGACAAGGTCGACACTGGCGTCGGCGGCCGGAATCGCCTCGGCCCGCCCATCGGCGCTGCGGTAGCCCGCGATGCCGCCCAGCAGTTGGTCACAGGCCTTGCGCATGGCGACATTGGGCTCGACCGCCAGCACCTGGGCGCCGCGGGCGAGCAGGTCGCGTGTCAGCAGCCCGGTGCCGGCGCCAACGTCGACAACTCGGCTGTCTTGGCGCAAAACGCCCTCGGCGGCCAGCCAGTCCAGCAGCGCGGGCGGGTAGTCGGGCCGCGAAGCCACGTAGTCCGCCACCTTGGGGCCGAAGATCGCAAGCAGGCCGCCACGGTCTGCGTACAGCGTCGCCAGGCGATGGCGGTGCAGGCCGTCGGGGTCTGAGGTGTCCATGCGGCGGTTTTGGCGGGCGGGCTCAGTGGCCCAGGGCATAGACGATGAAGCCGTGGTGTCGCGCGACCTGCTCGTACAGCGCGCGGCCGGCGGCGTTGCTCTCGTGGGTCTGCCAATACACCCTGGCGATGCCGCGCTCCTGGGCCCACCGGCCGACGGAGTCGATCAGCGCCCGTCCGACCCCCAGGCCGCGCGCATCGGGCGCGGTGAACAGGTCTTGCAGATAGACCACCGGCTCGATGCGCGTCGTGCTCCGATGCAGCAGCCAGTGCACCAGGCCGATCAGGCGGCCATCGGTCGTTTCGGCGACCTTGGCGTGCATCGGCTCGTAGGGGTCGAAGAAGCGCTGCCAGGTGGTGTCGGTGATGGCCGGCGCCAGCGCCGTGTCCCCTGCGCGACCGTAGAAGGCGTTGTAGCCGTCCCAGAGCGGCTGCCAGGCCGCGCGGTCGTTGCGTTGCACGAGCCGGGTGTGAAAGGGGCCGAGCAGTGTGGTGGGGGTGTTCATGGCGTGGCGGCCGGCAAGGGCGAGGCGGGGGATACGCGGTTCAGAGTCTGCGCCAGGGTCCGCTCCAGCGTTTGCAGGTAGGCGGCATGATTCTGCAGATCGTTGTGGTCGGCTCCCGGGATGAGCACGAAGCGGGCGCGTTCCGGTGCCAGGGCGGCCAGGCGCTGGCCATGCTCGGGCGGGATCAAGGCATCGTCGTCGCCGTGCAGGATCAGCACCGGCTCCCGGCCTTCAGCCAGTGCCCGGTCGCTGCGCATCGGGTAGCGCAGCAGGGCCCGTGGCACCCAGGGGTAGATCTCGCCGGCCAGCGCGTGCAGACTGAGGTAGGGCGACACCAGGATGCTGAGGTCGGGTCGGGCATGCGGCGCCAGGTGCAGCGCCAACCCGGTGCCCAAAGAGCGGCCGAACAGCACCCGCGCCGGCGGAGCCGCTTCGCCGTAGCGCGCCAGCATGGCGTCCCAGGCGGCGCGCACGTCGGCGTGCAGTTGCGCCTCGCTCTGGATGCGGCCGCCGCTCTTGCCGAAGCCGCGGTAGTCGAGCATGAACAGGTCGACTCCTTGGCGGCGCCACCAGTCGAGGTTCACGAACCAGCTCTGCAAGTGCCCCGCGTTGCCGTGCAGGTAGAAGACCACGCCGCGCGCGCCAGGTCGACGCAGGTGCAGCGCGTTCAGGCGGGCGCCGTCGACGTCGACCCACACCTCCTCGACGTCCGGGCCGAGGTCGAATCGATGCTCGGCGGGCAGCGTGCGCGGTGCGAACAGCAGCTTCTCCTGCCCGACGGCCAGCAGCACGAGCACCGCGGCATAGGCCGCGCCCAGACTCAGCAGGGTCCGCAGCAGCCAGCGCCAACGGAGAGACACGTCAGACCCCGCCCAGCGCGCCGAGCGCCGCACCCAGGGCAATGGGCACCAGTGGCGGCAGTGCCGTGCGCAGGCTCAACAGCACCGTTGCCGCCACCAGGGCCCAGCCCGCGGCGACCTGCACCGGACTGCCGATGGCGCGTCCGAGCATGGGCTCGATGACCAGCCAGCCGGTGGCCAGCAGCAGCCCCAGGGTCAGCGGCGCCATGCCGGCATGGAAGGCGCGCACGGCGAGATGACGCTCGTGCTTGCGTCCCCATCGCTGCGCCGAGATCGCCAGCAGGGACGAGGGCAGCAGCGTACCCAGCATCGCCACGGCCGCGCCCGACAGGCCTGCGACGTTGTAGCCGATGACCGCGACGAACAGGACGTTGGGCCCCGGCGCCGCCTGCGCCAGCGCCACCGACGACGCAAACCCCTGTTCGCTGAGCCAGCCCTGCTCGCCGACAATCCAGCGCTGCATCTCCGGCGCCGTGCTCAAGGCGCCGCCGACCGCCAGCAGCGACAGCATCAGGAAATGCCCGAACAAGGCCAGCAGGTCAACAGGTCCCAAAGCGGCGGTCATGGGCCCCTCAAGCGTCGGACCGCAGGGACGACAGTCGCCACGCGGCCCAGGCGGTGCCAAATCCGCCAAGTCCGGCGAGGGTGGCCACCAGCGGCCAGCGCCACAGCGCGACCGCCAGCACGGTCGCCGCGATCAGTGCCAGCAGCATGGGCAGGCCCAGCGCCGAGGCCTTGGGCCCGCGCAGCTGCGGCAGCGCCAGCTTGATCGCCGTCGCCAGCACCAGGCCACCGGCGACCAGCGCCATGCCGCGCAGCGCGCCGGCCACCGCCGGCAGGTGCTGGGTCTGCCCGACCGCTGCCGCCAGCGCAATGACGATCACAAACGGCAGGGTCAGCATGCCGGCGCAGGCGGCAAATGCACCGCGGGCCCCGAAGAAGCGATCACCGACCATCAGCGACAGGTTCACGACGTTGGGTCCGGGCAGCACCTGCGACAGCGCCAGCAGTTCCAGGAACTGCGCCCGGTCGAGCCAACGCACACGTTCGACGAGTTCACGCTGCGCGACCGGCAGCACGCCGCCAAAGCCCTGCAGTGCCATCCGCGTGAAGACCCAGAACATCTGGCCCGGGCTCGTCGGCCGGTCCAGGGTGCTGTGGGGTGTTTTGGACTCAGCCGCCATCGAAGCGGGCTCCCGCCATTCGCCTGGCGAGCAGGACCGAAAGTCCCAGCGCCAGCAGCATCCAGGCCAGCGCCGTCGGCGCCAGCGGTGCATAGCCGACGGCGGCGATCCAGGCTCCGCCCTGGGCCGCGCCGACGGCCTGGCCAAGGTAGATGGCCGAGGTGTTCAGTGCCATCAGTGCCGGGGCCCAGGCCGGCGCCGCAGCCGACAGCCGGGCCTGCTGGCCGCTGTTGGTCGAGAAGCAGCCCAGGCCCCAAGGGATCAGCGCCAGGGCCATCCACGCGACACTGCCGACAAACGGCCACAGCGCAAACGTCAGCGCCATCGCGGCCACCGTCAGATTGACCGACCGTGCCGGGCCCAGGCGGTCGATGTTGCGGCTGACCCAGAGGTTGCCGATGAGGCCGAACAGGCCGAACCAGAACAGCAGGAAGGTCAGCTCGCCCGGGGTCGCGCCCAGCACCTGGCGGTAGTACGGCGCGAAGTAGGAAAAGACCGTGAACTGCGCCGCTGCCGTGAGGGCCGTGACCGCGACCACGCCCATCAGCAAGGGGTGACCGAGCACACGCTTCCAGGCCGCCCCGTTCAAGGCCGGCGGGCGCACGCCGCTGGGCAGCACGCGCCAGACGGCCACGGCCGCCACCACGCTGAGTGCGGCCACGGCAGCAAAGGCCCAGCGCCAGCCCAGCGTTTCGGCCACCAGCCCGGCGGCCGGCAGGCCGAACACCGACGCGACGCTCCAGCCCAGGAACACGAAGCCGATGGCGCCGCCGCGATGTGCCGCCGGCACCAGCACATGGATGGCCGCTGCGGCCTGCGGCGTGAAAACCGCTGCCGCCAGCAGCGTGGCCGTGCGCAGGCCCAGCAGCACAGCGTAGTCCGAGGCCAAGGCGCTGGCCGCATGGCCGAGCGAGAACCACAGCAGCGACAGCGCCAGAAGCAGGCGCCGGTCGACACCTGAAAACAGCGCCGCAAGCAGCGGGGCGCTGACTCCGATGGCCACCGCCCCGGCGGTCACCAGCTGGCCGGCAACCGCCACCGACACGCCGAGCGAGCGCACGATGTCGTTCAAGGCACCGGCCACCAGCACGACGCCGCAGCCGATGGCCAGATTGCCCAGCAGCAGGGCCCAGCGCAGCGCACGCGTGTCCGGCGGCGCTGCCGGGCCGATCACCGAATCACCCGCAGCGCGTCCGGGTTGACGATGTTCTGGGGCGACTTGTTGACAAAGGCGACGACGTTCTCGAACGCGGCGCGGAAGTACAGCTCGTAGCTGTCTTGTTCGACGAAGCCGATGTGCGGCGTGCAGACGGCGTTCTCCAGCCGCAGCAGCGGGTGACCCTGCAGGATGGGCTCGCTCTCGTAGACGTCGACCGCGGCCATGCCCGGCCGGCCGCGGTTCAGTGCCGCGACGAGTGCGTTGTCCTCGATCAGCTCGGCGCGCGAGGTGTTGACCAGCAGCGCGGTCGGCTTCATGCGCGACAGCGCATCCAGGCGCACGATGCCGCGTGTGGTGTCGGTCAGCCGCAGGTGCAGCGACAGCACGTCGCAGGTCTCGAAGAAGCGCTCGCAGGACTCGGCTGCCCGGTGGCCGTCGGCCTCGGCCTTCAGCCGTGCGCCCTCGCTGCCCCAGACCTGCACCTGCATGCCGAAGGCGCGCCCGAAGCCGGCGACCAGCTGGCCGATGCGGCCGTAGCCCCAGATGCCGAGCACCTTGCCCTTGAGCTGCATGCCGATGCCGAAGTTCGCCGGCATCGAGGCCGCCTTCAACCCGCTCTGCTGCCAGGCCCCGTGCTTGAGGTTGCCGACGTACTGCGGCAGCCGCCGCATCGCGGCCATGATCAGGGCCCAGGTCAGTTCGGCCGGCGCCACGGGCGAGCCAATGCCCTCGGCCACGGCGATGCCGTGCTTGGTGCAGGTGTCGACGTCGATGTGGGGGCCGACCTTGCCGGTTTGCGAGATCAGCTTCAGCTTCGGAAGCTTCTCGAGCAGGGCCTTGGGGAACTGCGTGCGCTCGCGGATCGCCACCAGCACATCGGCGTCGCGCAGGCGGACCGACAACTGGCCGATGCCCTTGACCGTGTTGGTGAAGACCTTGGCGTTGAGCGGCTCAAGCAGCGACGCGCAGGGCAGCTTGCGCACGGCGTCCTGATAGTCGTCGAGGATGATGACATTCATCATGGTGTGGCGGGGATTCTGCCCTGCGCCGCTAGCATCGCCGGCCCGCTCGCAACCGCGAACCCGCTTTCACCCAGGAGACCCCCGATGACGATCTCGATGCACTCGGCCAGCGTGCCCGTGTTGGTCCGCATGCTCGGCAACATGGCGGTCTGGCTCGACAAGGCCGAGGCCCACGCCGCGGCGCGAAAGTTCGACGCCAACAACTACCTTGGCCTGCGCCTGGCGCCGGACATGCTGCCGCTCGCGCGCCAGGTGCAGATCGCCTGCGATTCGGCCAAGGGCTGCGTCGCACGGCTGTCGGGCAGTGAGAACCCCCGCTTCGAGGACAACGAAGCGACGCTGGCCGACCTGCGTGCCCGCATCGAGAAGACCCGCGACTTCGTCAAGGGGTTCTCGGCCAGCCAGATCGACGGCAGCGAGAGCCGGCCGATCGAGGTGCCGACGCGCACCGAGCCGCTGACGTTCGACGGTGAGTCCTATCTCAAGCACTTTGTGCTGCCGAACTTCTACTTCCATGCCACCACGCTGTACGCGCTGCTGCGACATGCCGGGGTCGAACTGGGCAAGGGCGACTATCTCGGCCGCTGAACGGGCGCCTGTTTTGCAGCTCGGGCCGTGGGCGGTTTGGCGGCCTTGGGCCGAGCCGGCGCGCTGGCTGCGGCCTTGCCCCGAGCAGGAGCCTTGACGGCCGTGGTCTTGCCCCTGCTGGTGCGCGGTCCGACCTTGCGCGGCGGAAGCGTCAGCACGATCTGCTGACCCGGCGCGAATCGGCCGCGCACGGCAACCTTGTTCCATTGGGCCACCTGGCCCGCGGTCAGGCCATGGCGCCGCGCAACGCTCGCGACCGACTCGCCTTTGGGGCCGGCCCTCAGCACGACGCGGCGTCCCGGCCGCTGCTCGGGCGACAGCAGCATCGCCGCGGTGTCGGCCACGTGCTCGGAGACGTCGTTCACCATGTGGATGCTGCGTGGCACGAGCAGCGTCGAGCCCGAGCGCACCAGCATGCGCGGCGGGATGCGGTTGACCTCGCGCAGCGCAGCCTCGTTCATGCCGGTCAGCTGGGCCGCCTCGCCGGCCTTCAGCGTGCGCGGGGCGACCCAGGCCGTCCAGCTGGCCTGCGGACCACGGTGTTCGGACAGCCCGGCGACGAAGCGGTTGGCGTTGTCGTAGGGCAGCAGCAGCTCGGGCGTGCCAGCGGCCAGGATGACCGGCTTGTTGTGCTGCGGGTTGAGCTGGTGGAACTGCTCCAACGTGACACCGGCCAGCCTGGCGACCAGGGCGACGTCGATGTCGCGCTCGATGACCACGGTCAGGAAGTACGGGTGGTTCTCCAGTACCGGCAACCTGAGGCCGAAGGCCTCGGGCTTCATCACGATGTTCTTCACCGCTTGCAGCTTGGGCACGTAGTTGCGCGTCTCGTCGGGCATGCGCAGCGACAGGTAGCCGGTGTCCAGCCTGGCGCGGCGATTGCGCTCGATGGCGCGGTTGACGTTGCCCTGCCCCCAGTTGTAGGCCGCCAGCGCCAGGTGCCAGTCGCCGAAGCGGCCATGCAGGCGCTGCAGATAGTCCAGCGCCGCCCGGGTGCTGCCCAGGACGCTGCGGCGGTCGTCGCGGAACAGGTTCTGCGTCAGCTCGAAGTCCTTGCCGGTGGCCGGCATGAACTGCCACATGCCCGACGCTGCAACCCGGGACTTGGCCGTCGGGTCGAAGGCGCTTTCGATGAACGGCAGCAGCGCCAGGTCCAGCGGCATTCCGCGGCGCTCGATCTCCTCGACGATGTGGAACAGGTAGCGTCCTCCGCGCTCGCTCATGCGCTGCACATAGTCGGGCCGGTTGGCGTAGTACTGCTCCCAGCGGCGCACGAGTTCGTGATCCAGATCGGGCAAGGCCGCGCCGTCGCGAATGCGCTGCCAGAGGTCCGAGGTGTCGGCGTCGAGATCCTGGACCAGCCGGTCGTGGGGAATCGAAGTCGCCGCCGGCGTAGCGGCCGGCACTGTGGCGGGCGCGACGTCGGCCGGTGGGGTCGAAGCCGGAAGGGGCGCCGGGATGGCGGCGGGACCCGAGGCCGCATCGGAAACCGTCGGCACGACCACGCGAACGGGAGCGGGTGCCTGGGTCGCGGGGGGCGCGCTGGCGCACGCGCCGAGCACCAGGGTCAATGTCAGTACGGCCAGACGGGCGGAACGGGCTTGCAGACGGGTCTGCAACGTGTGTGGTGTGGACAGAGGCAAGGATTTCATCGAAAGCGATTTTTCCATTCGCGCAGCGCCGCAAAGACCGCCACCGGGTCATCGGACAGGGCGCCCTGGGCGCGCGCGGCGGCGACCACCTCGGGCTCGCTGCAGCGCAGGAAGGGGTTGATGCGCCGCTCGAGCGCGATGTGCGACGGCAGGGTCGGACGGCCACTGGCGCGCACCGCAGTGCAGAGTTCGAGGTGCTCCTGGATCGCCGTGTTGCCGGGTTCCACCGCGGCAGCGAAACGCAGGTTGGCCAGTGTGTATTCGTGTGTGCAGCAGACCTGGGTGCGATCCGGTAGGGCCGCCAGGCGCGACAGCGAGCGGTGCATCTGCGCCGGCGTGCCTTCGAAGAGCCGGCCGCAGCCGGCCGAAAACAAGGTGTCGCCGCAGAACAGCCACGGCGCCTGCCCGGCCCCGGCACCGTCGCGCTGCATGTAGGCGATGTGGCCCGCGGTGTGGCCCGGAACGTCCATGACCTCGAAGCCAAGCCCGAGCAGTTCGACCCGGTCGCCGTCTTTCAGCGTGTGCACCGGCCCGGGAATCGCCTCGCCGGCCGGGGCGTAGACGAGCCCCTTGGTGGCCGCAAGGCGCGGGCGCAGTGCCGCCAGGCCACCGATGTGGTCGGGGTGGTGGTGCGTCACTAGAATGCCCGCGAGCCGCAGGCCCAGATCGTCAAGCAGCCGTTCGACCGGGGCGGCGTCGCCTGGGTCGACGACCACCGCATCCAGGCCGTCGTGCAGCAGCCAGAGGTAGTTGTCGGCGAAGGCCGGCAGGGCGAGCAGCGTAGGCGGTGGATTCAACGAGGGTGCCGGGTTCATGCGCGACGAGGCCTCGATCTTAGAGTTGCGACAGTGGCTGCAGACCCCGCAGGGCCGTTACCTGTTGGACTGGGAGCAGCGGGTCTACGACGCCGCCGTTGTCGACGCGTTCGGTTTCCATGCGCTGCAACTGGGTCTGTCGGAGTTCGCGTCTCTGCGCGACAACCGCATGCCGCATCGCTGGCTGGCCACGGATCACCTCCCGCTGCCGGTTGCTGGCGCCCCGCCGCCGCCCCTGTTCTTGGCCGATGGCCAGCTGCTGGCCGCCCCGGCGGCCCTCCACTGCGACTTCGATGCGCTGCCGTTCCCGAACGCGAGCATTGACCTGGTCGTCATGCCGCACGCGCTGGAGATGGCCCGCGACCCGCATCACACGCTGCGCGAGGTCGAGCGGGTGCTGGTGCCGGAAGGGCGCTTGTTGATCTCAGGCTTCAACCCGGCCAGTCTGTGGGGGCTGCGCCAGCGCACCGGCCGCGCCCGCCGGGGCGTCGGGATGGCCCGCCAGCAGGCCTTGTTCATGCCGCGGGCGGGTGACTTCATCGGCTACTGGCGGCTGCGAGACTGGTTGCGCCTGCTGAGCTTCGAAGTCGAGACCGGTCGCTTTGGCTGCTGGCGGCCACCGGTGTCGTCGCCGGTCTGGCTCGAGCGCTTTGGCTGGATGGACCGCCTGGGCGAACACTGGTGGCCGGTGTTCGGCGCGGTCTATTTCCTGGCCGCCGTCAAGCGGGTGCGCGGCATGCGACTGGTGGGGCTGGCCCGTCAGGATCGACGCGTCAAACGCGCGGCGCCTGCCGTCGTGGCGCAGCAAGGCGCGGCGCCGGTTTGCGATCATCGGGTCCATGAACCCTGACGAATTCGAGATCCCGGCAAGCTCCAGCGACAGCATCGTCGCCTACACCGACGGCGCCTGCAAAGGCAACCCCGGGCCGGGCGGCTGGGGGGTGTGGCTCAAGGCCGGCGCCCACGAGAAGGAGCTCTTCGGCGGCGCCGGGCAGACCACCAACAACCGCATGGAGATGCAGGCCGTGATCGAGGCCCTGTCGGCACTGAAGCGGCCGAGCGCCATCACCATCGTGACCGACAGCGCCTACGTGAAGGACGGCATCACGAGCTGGATCCACGGCTGGAAGAAGCGTGGCTGGCTGACGGCCGACAGGAAGCCGGTGAAGAACATCGAGCTCTGGCAGCAGATCGACGCCCTGGCCAGTCGCCACAAGGTCAGCTGGCGCTGGGTCAAGGGCCATGCAGGCGATCCGGGCAACGAACGGGCCGACCGCCTGGCCAACCGAGGCGTCGAGAGCCTGCTCCGGTGACGCGACCCGGCCCGAAGCGCACACCGGGCGACAAACGACGGTCTCCGATGACCCAGTGACGGTGTCTGAACAACTCCCGCCGTTACAGTCGTCGCATTCCTGATTCATACAAGCGTCGGCGGCTTGCTCCGCACGGCGCCAAGCCGGGGCTAGATTCCTTGAAGAAGATCGTGACCGTGGTCGCTGTGGCAGGCCTGCTGGGCGCCGTGGCGCTGGCCTGGTGGTGGCAGAACAAGCCGGCCGCCGCCCCTTCCGCCTCAGGTGCCCCGGCCGGCGCCGGTGCCGTGGCGCGCGGCCCGGGCGCGCCAGCCGGCCCCGGAGGTCCGCCCGCGGGTGCACGAGGCCCTGGGGGCCCTGGCGGTCCTGGCGGGCCGGCCGCGGTGGAGGTGGGCAAGGCCGAAGCGACGAACGTCGTCGACGATGTCACTGCAGTGGGTTCGCTGCGCGCGCGTCAGGGCGTGATGATCAGGCCCGAGGTCAGTGGCCGCATCGTTCAGCTCGGTTTCCAGGACGGCCAACGGGTCCGCCGGGGCCAGTTGCTCGTCCAGATGGACGACACGCTGCAGAAGGCGCAGCTGCAGCAGGCGCAGGCCCAGGCGAGCATCGCGCGCACCAACCTTGCGCGCAGCCGCGAACTGCTCGGGCAGGGCTTCGTCAGCCAGGCCGCGGTCGACCAGAACGCTGCTGCACTGGAAGTCGGCGAGGCCCAGGTCGCGCTGGCTCAGGCGCAGCTCGGGCGCCTGCGGGTCGTGGCGCCCTTCGACGGACAGGCCGGCATCCGCAGCGTCGACGTCGGCGACTACGTGCGCGACGGCGGCGACATCGTCAACCTCGAGGACACGAGCGCGATGACGGTGGCCTTCCGCCTGCCCGAGCGCTACATCGGCCGTCTCAAGGTCGGTCAGGCGGTCGACCTGGCGATGGACGCGATGCCAGGGCGGACGTTTGCCGGCCGCGTCGAGGCGCTGGACTCCCAGGTCGAGGAAAGCGGTCGCGCGCTGCTGGTCAAGGCCCAGGTCACCAACCCGGGTGCGATGCTCAAGCCCGGCATGTTCGCGCGGCCCCGGGTCGTGTTCGCGACCCGCGAAGGCGCGGTCACGGTACCCGAAGAGGCGCTGGTGCCGCAGGGCAACCGGCAGTTGCTGTTCAAGGTCGTCGAGGGGCCTCCGGGTCCGAACGGACCGACCCGTGTCGCGCAGCGCATGGAGGCCAAGCTCGGCCTGCGCCTGCCCGGCCGGATCGAGGTCCTGGAAGGCCTTCAGCCCGGCGACGTCGTCGTCACCGCGGGCCACGGCCGGTTGCTGCGTGCCGAGTCCACGTCGGTGCGCGTGATCGACCTCAGTCGCGGCCCGCCGAGCGCGAGGCCGACGGCGCCACCTTCGGCCCCCGCGCCGGCGCCCAAGCCCTGAACGCCAAGGAAGCCGCGGCATGATGCTCTCTGAGGTTTCGATCCGGCGCCCGGTGCTGGCGACCGTGATGTCGCTGCTGCTGGTGCTGGTGGGCCTGGTCTCGTTCAACCAGCTCTCGGTGCGCGAGTACCCGCGCATCGACGAGCCGCTGGTGACCGTCAGCACGCGGCTGCAAGGCGCCTCGTCCGAGGTCATCGAAAGCCAGGTCACCAAGCCGCTGGAAGACTCGATCGCCGGCATCGACGGTGTCGACATCATGACCTCGGCGTCCCGGACCGAGAGCAGCCAGATCACGGTCCGGTTCCGCCTCAGCAAGGACCCGGACACCGCCGCCGCAGAAGTGCGCGACCGGGTCGCACGGGTGCGCGGGCGGCTGCCGGACGCGGCCGACGAGCCCGTCATCGCCAAGGTCGAGGCCGACGCGACGCCGACGATCTGGATCGCCTACACCAGCGAGACACTGAATCCGCTGCAACTCACCGACCTGATCAACCGCGTCGTCAAGCCTCGCCTGCAGACCGTGCCCGGCGTGGCCGACGTTCAGGTCGGCGGCGACCGGCGGTTCTCGATGCGCATCTGGCTCGATCCGGACCAGCTCGCGGCCTACCGCCTGACGGTGCAGGACGTCGAGGACGCGCTGCGACGGCAGAACCTCGAGGTGCCGGCCGGACGCATCGAAAGCCAGCAGCGCGAGTTCAGCGTCACCTCGCGCACCGACCTGAACACGGTGGCCCAGTTCAGCGAGATCGCGCTCAAGACCGTCGCCGGCCACACCGTGCGCCTGCGCGACGTGGCGCGCGTCCAGGAGGCCGCCGCCAGCGAACGCAGCCGGGTGCGCCTGAACGGCGTGCCGTCGATCAGCACCGGCGTGATCCGAAACGCCACCGCCAACCCGATCGAGGTCGCCAAGGGGGTGCGCGACCTCGTCCCGCTGATCCAGAAGGACCTGCCGGCCAGCGTCACCGTGGTGCTCGCCAACGACCTGTCGGTCTTCATCGACCGGTCGATCCGGGCCGTCTACACCACCATCGTCGAGGCCGTGGTGCTGGTCGCGCTGGTGGTCTTCGTGTTCCTGCGCACGCTGCGGGCATCGATCATCCCGCTGATCACGATCCCGATCAGCCTGATCGGCTGCTTCGCGCTGGTCGCGCTGGCCGGCTTCACGGTCAACACCTTGACCATGCTGGCGCTGGTGCTGGCGATCGGCCTGGTGGTCGACGACGCCATCGTCGTGCTCGAGAACATCTTCCGCCACATCGAGGCCGGCATGCAGCCGTTCCAGGCGGCGTTGAAGGGCACCAAGGAGATCAGCTTCGCCGTGATCGCGATGACGCTGACGCTGGCGGCCGTGTTCGCGCCGCTGGCGTTCACGCCTGGCCGCACCGGGCGGCTGTTCTCGGAGTTCGCGTTGACGCTGGCCGGAGCGGTGATCGTGTCCGGCTTCGTCGCCTTGACCTTGACACCGATGATGTGCAGCAAGCTGCTGCGCCACAACCCCAAGCCCGGCCGCTTCGACCGCGGCATGGAGCGCGGGCTGCTTGCGTTGACCTCGGGCTACACGCGGCTGCTGCGCTGGACGCTGTCCAGCCTCTGGCACCGCCTGGCGGTGGTGGTCGTGATGTTCGCGTCGGCGGGCGGCTCGGCCTGGTTCTTCCTCAATGCCAAGAGCGAACTCGCGCCGCTCGAGGACCGCGGCGTGATCGCGATGCCGATCCGCGCCCCGGACGGCGCGACGCTCGAGTACACCGCGCGCTACCTCGACGCGATCGACGCCATCGGCGCCCAGCATCCGGAGTTCGACCGGCGCTTCCTGTCCATGCAGGGCGGTCAGGTCTCGACAGCCTTCGGCGTGATGCGCACGGTCGACTGGGACGATCGCAGCAAGAGCACCGCCGACCTGCAGAAGGAACTTCTGCCCAAGCTGATGGGCCTGCCCGGCATCAGCGCGTTCCCGGTGACGCCGCCCAGCCTGGGCCAGGGCTTCCGCGAACGGCCCATCAACTTCGTGCTGGTCAGCAGCGACTCGTACGAGAACATGGCGCGTGCCGCACAGGCGATGCTGGCCGAAATGGCGAAGAACCCCGGCCTCGTCCAGCCTGACAGCGACCTGCAGCTGAACAAGCCCGAGATCTTCATCGACGTCGACCGTGCGCGTGCCGCCGACATGGGCGTCAACGTCGACGCCGTCGCGCGGACCATCGAGACCATGCTCGGCGGCCGGGTCGTCACGCGCTACAAGCGCGACGCCGACCAATACGACGTGATCGTGCAGACCTCGGCGCGGGGCCGGGTGACGCCCGAGGACATCGAGAAGATCTCGGTCCGCGGCCGCAACGAGACCATGGTGCCGCTGTCGGCGCTGGTGAAGGTGCGCGAGTCGGTCAGTCCGCGCGAACTGAACCACTTCAACCAGCGGCGCAGCGTCGGGCTCGGTGCCAGCCTGGCACCCGGTTATTCGCTCGGCGAGGCGCTGACGTTCATGAACGAGGCCGCCGCCCGCGTGCTGCCACCGGGCTATGCGACCGAGCTCAACGGCGTCAGCCGCGAGTACAAGGCCTCCAGCGGTGCGCTGGGCATCGTCTTCGTGCTGGCGCTGCTGTTCATCTTCCTGGTGCTGGCGGCGCAGTTCGAGAGCTTCATCGACCCCTTCGTGATCCTGCTGTCGGTGCCGCTGTCGATGCTGGGCGCACTGGCGACCTTGCAATGGGCGGGCGGCACGCTGAACGTCTTCTCGCAGATCGGCCTGATCACGCTGGTCGGACTGATCACCAAGCACGGCATCCTGATCGTCGAGTTCGGCAACCAGCTGCGTCGCCAGGGCCTGGCGCTGCACGAGGCGACGATCCAGGCCGCGTCGATGCGGCTGCGGCCGATCCTGATGACCACCGGTGCCATGGTGCTCGGCGCGGTGCCGCTGGCGCTGGCCTCGGGGCCGGGCGCGGAAAGCCGGCAACAGATCGGCTGGGTCATCGTCGGCGGCATGAGTTTCGGCACGCTGCTGACGATCTTCGTGGTGCCGGCGGTCTACACGCTGTTCGCGCGCAAGCGCGTCCCGGGCGAGATCACGACGCCGACCGACGAGGCGGGTGCCGCGCCAGCGCACGGCAACGCAGACTGACGAGGGCGGTGCTGAGCCGCTACTTCAGGTAACCCCAGGACTTGAGCCGGGCTTGCGAGTACTGCGCCGCCTGGCCCTGGTTGTTGACCCGCAGGAAGCCCGCATAGTGTTCGGCCGCGCCACGCTGGTTGCCCATGCCCTCGAGCGCGACGCCCTTGAAGAACAGGATGCCCGGGTCGCCAGGCAAGGCGCGGTCGAAGAGCTGCAGGTCATTGAAGGCGCCGGCCGGATCCTTGAGCGACAGCTTCAGCGTCGCCGACAGCTTGATCGCCTGGGCCTCCTGCGGATACGCGCGGCGTGCGTTGTCGACGTAGCGGCGGGCCTCGGCGGTGCGCCCCTGGGCGTGCAGGGTCTGGGCCATGCGCAGGTTGGCCGGATAGTCGTCCGGGGTCAGCCGCAGCGCGGTCTCGAACTGACCCTGGGCCTGCGGCAGCTGCTTGCGTGACAGGGCGGTCTCGCCGTTCTTGCAGGCGTCGATCGTCGGCTTGATGCGGCGCAGCGCCGCGGTGCTGTCCATGAACCGTTCGCGCCGGGGGCTGAGCCCGGCGCTGCTGGCGTAGATCGTCTCGGCGCGCTGGCGGGCGATGTCGCGCCGCTCCAGGCTCATCGGATGGCTGGAGAACATCGTCTCCAGCATCGACGGCTGGCGTTCGTTGCCGGACAGCAGCATCTCGTGCAGCCGCGTCATGCCCTGGCCCGGATAGCCGGCCCGCACCAGGTAGTCCTGGCCGAGCGCGTCGGCCTCGCGCTCGTGGTCGCGCGAATACTTCGACAGCAGCGCGCTGGCGCCGATCTGGGCGCCGATGCCGGCCAGCGGCGCCAGCGGCGAGTCGCTGTTCAGGCCCACGGCGACCGCCAGCCCGACCACCGCCACCTGGGCCACCATCTGCTGGCCCTGGCGTTGCGCGGCGTGCCGGGCATTGACGTGGCCGAGCTCGTGGCCGAGCAGGGCGGCCAGCTCGGACTCGTCCTTCAGCTCGGTCATGATGCCGCGCGTCACGCCCATCGCCCCGCCCGGGAAGGTGTAGGCGTTGACGTAGTTCGCGTTCAGGACCCGGTAGTCGTACGCCATGTCCTGGCGCTGCACCTGGGCCTGCAGGCCCTTGGCGACATCGTCGACGTAACGCTGCAGGCCGTCGTCCTGCACGCTGCCCATGTCGGCCGAGAACTGATGCGGTGCCTGCTGGCGGTCGACCGCGCGTTCCTGCTCCGGACTCATCCCGACGAGGATGCGCTGGCCGGTCACGGGGGACGTCGCGCAGCCTTGCAGCACCGCCATCGGCGCGCTGGCGGCCGCGAACACCCACAGCGTGTCGCGCCGGCTCGGGCGGTTGCGCGCGAGGCGGGCGCCAAGCGCATCGGCGGCGGCGGCAGCGGGGGGCAGACTTGATTTCATGCGCAAATTCTAGGGAGCGCCCGCTTGTGCAGCCGACCCAAAGGTGAATCATCGCGCGTCATGCCGCGTGTGCTGTTCACCCCCCAGCTGCGACGCTTCGTCGATGCGCCCGAGCATGCCGATGCCCAGGCGACGACACTGCGTGCGCTGCTCGACTCGGCCTTCCTGGTGGCGCCGATGCTGCGTGGCTATGTGCTCGACGACCAGGGCCATGTCCGCCCGAACGTCGTGATCTTCATCGACGGCCGTCGTTGCACCGACCGCGTGCGGCTGGCCGATGCCCTGGCGCCGGACAGCACGGTGCACGTGCTGCAGGCGCTGTCCGGCGGCTGAGACCCACCGGCCCGAAACCAAGGACCCGACCATGTCAACGTCTGCTGCCGATCGCGCCTGGGTCTGCACCCGCAAGGGCCTGTTCGAGATGCGCCACGGCAGCACGACGGGCTGGCGAATCGCGCGCAGTCACTTTCTCGGCGAGCCGGTGTCGGCGGTGCTGCCGCCCCTGGGTGGCGGCGGGCGCATGTTCGCAGCGCTGAACCTGGGCCACTTCGGGGCCAAGCTGCAGGTGTCGGACGACGCCGGCGGGACCTGGCGGGAGTTGCCGGCGCCGGCGTATCCGGAGCAGCCGCCGGGTGCCGAGGGGGCGCCCTGGAAGCTGGTCCAGATCTGGACCCTCGAGTCCGCCTGTGACGCGTCGCGGCTCTGGCTGGGCACCTTGCCGGGCGGTCTCTTCGCCAGTCTCGACCACGGTGAAACCTGGCAGCTGGATCGCTCGCTCTGGGACCGGCCCGAGCGCACACAGTGGATGGGCGGCGGCAAGGGGCGCCCGGCCTGCATTCCATCTGCCCGCACCCGAGCCGGCCCGACGAGCTGCTGATCGGCGTCTCGTGCGGCGGCGCCTGGCGCCGCAGCAAGGCCGGGTCCGGGGCCGACGCCGACGCTGTTTGGGCCTTGCGGGCCCGTGGGATGCGCGCCGACTTCATGCCGCCGGAGCTGGCCGAGGACGAAAACAGCCAGGACCCGCACCGCATCCAGCGCTGCGCTGCCGAGCCCGACGTGCTGTGGTGCCAGCACCATTGCGGCATCTTCCGTTCGGTCGACAACGGGGCCCGTTGGCAGCCGGTCGACGCTCAGCCCTCGAGTTTCGGCTTTGCCGTCGCCGCGCACCCGCAACGCGGCGACACCGCTTGGTTCGTGCCCGCGGTCAAGGACGAGCGCCGGTTGCCGGTCGACGGCGCGCTGTGCGTCACGCGCACGCAGGATGGCGGAGCCCACTTCGAGGCCCTGCGCGAGGGCCTGCCCCAGCAGGACTGCCATGACCTCGTCTACCGCCATGGCCTGGACGTAGCGGCCAGCGACCCGCGCCGCTTGCTGATGGGCAGCACCACCGGCCACTTGTGGGCCAGTGGCGATGGTGGCGAGTCCTGGCGGCTGGTGGCCGGACACCTGCCGCCGATCTACGGACTGCGCTTCGGCTGAAGGTCACGTCCGGGTCCGGTGCAGCGGCGGCCGGGCGCTGTCGTTACAGCCATTCACCGAAGAGACGCCGCGACTGTGGTTTTGCCCACAAAGTGGGTGAAGGCCTCGGCCCTCTGGGGGGTGGTTTTGTCATGGAGCGTTCGAACAATCGAGGGGTCGTCCAGAACCTCGTTCGGCAGCTTCTTGGGGACCCACCTCCATGCCCACCATCATCTCCGTCGGCGCGCCGTCGCGCCTTGTCACCGCGCTGGCCTGGCTGGTGATCGTTGTTGCGCCTCTGGCCGCCGTCGTGGTGCCGATCCAGGGGCTGGGCTGGCTGGCGGTGACGGCCGCTACGGCGCTGGCGCTCCTGGCCTTGATCTGCGCCATCGGCCTGCTGAAGCGGCATGAGTGGGGCCGGCGTGCCTTCGTCGGCCTGGTGCTCGCGGCGTTGGCGGTGCAGCTGTTCGGTCTGCCCTGGCAGGTGTGGGCCATCGTCGACGAAATCGTCGCCCGCGGTCATGCTGCAACCCGGCTGCAGTGGGTGATGCTGCTGGCCACGCCGGCCGCTCTGGTGGCCCTGCTGTGGGTGCTGCGCCGTTTGCGCTCGGCCGAGGTCCGTCAGGAATTCGCCTGACGCGACTCACACCGCCGCGACTTCAGCGGATATCGCCGTCCACGTAGGTCCAGCGGCCGGTTTCAAGCCGGAACCGGCTGAGTTCGTCGTGGCGGGTCGCCCGGCCGCCGGCTTCCTTGCTGCGCGCGACGAACTCCACCTCGGCGGTGTTCGGCCCGGTGACGCGGTGGCTTCGGACCTCCAGACCCAGCCAGCGCCTGCGCGAATCCAGCTCACCAAAGTCCGTCGGTCGGGTGCTGGGGTGCCAGGTCGCCAGCAGATAGTCCCGCAGCCCCAGCGCCCAGGCGCAGTAGCGCGACCGCATCAAGGCCTCGGCGGTTGGTGCCGGGGCGGCATCGGCACCCGAGAGCCAGGGTCGGCAGCAATCGCCGAAGCGGCGACCGCTGGTGCAAGGGCAGGGGGCTTCTGACGGCGGCAACGCTGAAGGCATCGGTCTGGGAGTGTGGTGGACACCAGGGCGCATCGAGGCAGGCTTGGGACACCGTCCCCGCAAAAAGCGCCCGCATCTCCAGTGTAGGGGCCCGAGCCCCCCAGCAAGCCCGTGTCGCGGCGTCTGGACGGGTTGATGAACAACGCCGGCATCAGGAGCTTCGCGGGCTCGGCCAACGGCGAGGCCTGCGATGCGGGGACCTACCAGGGCATCATGGGCATCAACGTCCTGGGTGCGTTCGCGCTCGTGCGCGCCTGCGCCCCGCACCCAAACCGTTCGCCCCCTGCTCAACGGAGATACCAATGAATCGCCTTCTTGCGGCGACCGCTGCCGTCGCACTGTCTGTTGCGCTGCCGGTTGTGCAGGCCAGTACGGTGGCCGGTGTGGCGCTGCCAGCGCCGTATCCCACGTGCCCCGTGGTCGACACCTACTGGGGTGTGAAGATCGAGGACCCCTACCGTTGCCTCGAAAACACGGCCGACCCCTCCGTGCAGGCCTACATGAAGGCGCAGGCCGATGCGGCCGCAGCCCTGCTGGCGCGTTTGCCCGGCCGCGAGAAGCTGCTCAAGCGCATCCAGGAGATCGACGACGAGGTGCCGGCTGTCGTCACCGACGTGAGCCGTGACCGCAGCGGCAATCTCTTCTATGAAAAGCGCCTGGCCAGCGACAACCAGTTCAAGCTCCACATGCGCCGTGGCTTCGACGGTCCTGAGAAAGTCCTCGTCGACCCGGAAGTGCTGGCCAAGGCCACGGGCAAGCCACACGCCATCGGCAGCTACTCCCCCAGCCCGGACGGCAAGCGCGTGGCCTACAGCATGTCGGCCGGCGGCGCCGAGATCGGCACGCTGCACGTGATCGACACCGGGACGGGCCGCGAACTGATGCCTGCGGTCGACCGCATCCGTGTCGGCGGCGCACAGTGGACCGAGGATGGCAGCGCCTTCTTCTTCAGCCGCCTGGCGCCGGAATGGGAAAAGCGTCCGCGTGCCGAGCGCTTCCTGGACAACACGGTCTACTTGAGGCGCCTGGCCGATCCGGCACACGACGTGGCGGTCTTCGGCCCTGCCGTGCACCCCGAGCTCCGGCTCGCTCGCTCCGACCGTGGCTTGGTAAGTCTGGTCGACGGCCAGCCGCTGGCCACTGCTGCGGTATTCCATGGCGTCAGCCGCTACCGGTCGCTTTACGTCAGCGACAAGGCTGCGCTGCTGGCGGGCAAGCCGGTGTGGCGCAAGGTGTTCGACCAGTCGGCCCAGGTGAACGACTGGGCCGTGCACCGCGGCTGGCTGTACCTGCGAAGCGCCAAGGACGCACCGCGCTTCCAGGTGCTGCGTCTGGCGCTGCCTGAGGCCGACCTGAGCAAGGCCGAGGTGCTGCTGCCGGGCAGCAGCGCCGTGATCACCAGCGTCGCTGCGGCACCCGAGGGCCTTTATGTCACGCGGCGTGAAGGCACCACCGAAAGGCTCCTGCGTCTGCCGCATGGTGCTGCCCCCGGCGCAGCGCCACAGGCCATCGCGCTGCCCTTCGAGGGCAGCGTCTCGGTGGCCGACGCCGACGGCCAGCTTCCCGGTGTGGTCATCACGCTGTCGGGCTGGACACGCGCAGCGAGCTACTTTTTTCTCGGCGCCGAGCAAGCCACGCCCCGCGCGCTGGCACTGGCCCCTGTGGGCAAGTACGACGCGCCGCCCGGCATCATGGCCCGCGAAGTCATGGTCAAGAGCCATGACGGCGTCGAGGTTCCGGTCTCGATCATCTCGCGCCGCGACATCAAGCTCGACGGCTCGAACCCGACGCTGTTGTACGGCTATGCCGCCTACGGCATCGTGGATGAGCCAACGTTGAACCGGCGTTTGCTGGCCTGGCTGGAACAGGGCGGTGTCTTCGTGATCTGCCACGCCCGCGGGGGCGGCATCTTCGGCGACGAGTGGCACCAGGCCGGCCACAAGACGCGCAAGTTCAACACCTGG
>Ga0209985_10000581_pt1 | contig 39110 bp, 37 predicted proteins | sample NOAtaG_FD_187305 | JGI IMG/M metagenome (GOLD analysis project Ga0209985, IMG submission 187305) | Freshwater lake microbial communities from Lake Erie, under a cyanobacterial bloom - NOAA_Erie_Diel6S_1000h metaG (SPAdes) (version 2) | ecosystem: Environmental > Aquatic > Freshwater > Lake ...
GCGTCACGCTCTACCCGAACGGCATCATCACGCTGCAGATGGCCAAGGCAGCCGAACTGCCGCCCGGCGAGCAGGCCCGCGACGACGATGCGGCCGCCACGCATCGTGTGGTCGACCGCATGTCGCCGTTCTGAGGAGGCGGCCCGGCTCCCTCAACCGCCCGGCGGGGTGAGTCGCACAGAATTGTGACAAATCGTTGACATGACGCCCCGCGGGAGTAGTTTCGGTCGAAACCCTCATCCACAGACACAGAAGGGGCATCGACATGAAGGGACAACTGCATCGCATGGGGCTCTCCGCCCTGCTCTGCTTCGCGGCCGCCACCGGCGCGCACGCCCAGGAACCCACGGGCTGGGCGCTCAACCACGACAAGTCCGAGCTCGCGGCCCGCGCCGCGGCGGGCGCGCCTGCGCTGCCCACCGGACTCGTGCTCGCCTCCACGGGCGTCGCGCCGCGGGGCCTCGAGCGTTCGCTGGTGCTGTCCGGTGACGAGTTGTCGCTCGAGTCCGAGGTGCGCTTCAAGGCGCGGCTCGACGGCCGCGACTACCCCATCCACGGCCTGCCGGTGGGCGACACCATCGCCATCGACATGGGCGACGGCGACGCCGTCACCTCGGTGATCAAGGCGGGTGGCGAAAAGGTCGCGACCTTCCGTCGGTCGCTCTCCGAGGACCAGCGCACCATGATCGTGACCGCCCGCTACTACGGCGACGATGGGCGCGTGGCGCGCGAGAAGCTGGTGTTCGAGCGGCGCTGAGGGCGCGGCCCCACACGAGGCGCGGAGCATGACGGGTGTTCGCGGCGCTTCGGATTGCGCCGCGACACCTCGTCAACTTACGCGGATCCAGCCCTCCCGCTCCGCCTTACGAGCCAGTAGCAGGAGCGACACCGCGATGGCGAAGACAAGTCCCTGCAGCGGGATGACCGTCAAGTCAGCCCGCACCTCGGGCCGCGAGAACAAGGCGAGATCCTGCGCGATCAGCCCGAGCAGGGACAGCAGGAACAGCGGCGTGGCCCAGCGCTTACGCAGCAGCAGCCCGACCGAACCGGCGACACCGAACCAAACAGCGCTGGCGTAGGCGACCACGAACCAGCCGGGGCGCGAGGCGTACATCGCGCGCTCGGCTGCACCCAACTTCGCCACCGCCTCAGGCGACATCGTGACGTCCATCAGGTAGGCCGACGCGCCCAAAAGATTCCAGAGCAGCGCGAAGATGGCGACCGGGGTGAACCACTTGGGTGTCGCGGACATTGTCCAGCCCGCTTTGATTGGTCCAGTGTTGAAGTTAGTTTAGGCAGCCCTTTTTTGGGTTTTCGAGATGATCCGAGGGCTGGGGGCGAGCCCCCAGGCCTCGGGCGCCGGGGGCCGATAGCCGAGAGCGCTGTGCGGTCGAACCCGATTGTAGTGATGTCTCCATTGCTCGATCAGCACCTGGGCCTCACGTAAGGTGTAAAAGAGCTCGCCGTTCAAAAGCTCGTTTCTCAGTTTACCGTTGAAGCTCTCGCAGTAGCCGTTCTCCCAAGGGCTGCCGGGCTGGATGTAGAGGGTCTTCGTACCGAGCCACCCGAGCCAAGCGCGCAAGCTCTTGGCCACCATCTCCGGACCGTTATCTGAGCGAATGTGTTCAGGGATGCCCCGCTCGATCATCACGTCGGCCAATACATCGATCACATCGTGAGCGCGGATACGGCGCGCGACGTAGATCGCAAGCACCTCTTTGGTGAACTCATCGATCAAAGTGAGGATCTTGAGCGGCCGACCATCGGCGGTCCGATCCATCACGAAGTCCCAACTCCAGACGTGGTTTTTGTAGAGCGGCCGCAGCCGTACACACGATCCGTCGGCTAACCAGAGCCGAGCGCGCTTGGGCTGCTTCGGCGGTACCTTCAACCCCTCCTGCTTCCAGATCCGCTCCACCCGTGAGCGGCTGATCTGCCAGCCTTGCTGCCAGAGCAAGCCCGTCACTCGCCGATACCCATAGCACCCATACTGTGCGGCGAGTGCAATGATCGCCTGCCGCAGCGGCGCCTCATCCGCCCTCGGCTGCGGGACATATCTCACCACGGATCTGGCGATGCCCAGCGCCCTGCAGATCCGTCGCTCTGAGTACCGATGCTTAGATCGCACCAGAGCCACGGCCTCACGACAGCGCACCGGGCTTAAAATTTTCCCTCGGCGACTTCCTTCAGGATGATTTTATCGACCGTCAGATCCGCCACCGCGCGCTTGAGCCGACTGTTCTCCGCTTCGAGCTCCCGCAGCCGCTTAGCTTGATCGATCCTCAAGCCCCCGTGGCTCTTGCGCCAGCGAAAGTACGTCTGCTCCGTCACTCCAATCTGCTTGGTCACCTGCGCGATCGTCTGCCCCTGGCCGATCAGTACATCCGCCTCCCGAAGCTTATGGATGATCTCCTCGGTCGTGTATCTCTGCTTCGCCATCGTCCACGTCTCCTGTCCCTTTTATGAACATTAAACATGGACCAAAAATACCGGGTCAGGTCACCGGTCCATGCCATGTAAGTCCTGAGCCAAACCGCACAGCCCGTTCAAGGGATTCCACTCATCACCTGAGAACATCGGCCCGCTTGTGCCCATGTATGTGCGTGTCTCTTGTCATTGCGGACCATCGAGGAACTGTTGCTCAAGCGGGGCATCGCCCTGCGCGGTGAGACCGTCCGGCTGTGGCGAGATAGCTTGGGTCCGGTGCTTGCCGCCGATATTCACCTCTCGCGGGTCAGCGGTTTGCGCGATTTTCGGTAATTGGGTCGTCGAAATGGGCGGAAAGCGGACATTACGGACTGAAGAAATCGAGATCGCCGGGTTCAGGAAAGCAGTCGTTAAAAGTTTCCAACGGCGGCAAGCGAGACTTGCAATTCTTGGTCGCGAAAAGTTGCAGTTTGGCGTTTGCCTGAAGGCTCGCCACTCGTTGCCGTCCGCAGGCTCATCCGACACGGAAGCCACCATCGACCAACCACGTGGCGCCGGTGACATAAGAAGCCAAGGGGCTGGCGAGGAACAACACCACCGAGGCGACTTCAGAGGGTTCGGCCTGCCGCCGTAGGGGGATGCGCTGGACGAGGGCGCCGAGAACCTCCGGCGAGTGGGTCCCCATGCGGGTTGCCACTTCACCCGGCGCAACGGCGTTGACCCGGATACCGCGGGGAGCCAAGTCTACCGCCAAAGCTTGAGTCAGGCCGATCACCCCCGCTTTTGACGCGGCATAGGCAGAGGTTCCGGCGGAAGCGCGCAGTGCGCTGGTCGAAGTTAGATTCACGATGGCACCGCCCCGGGTCATCGACTTGGAGCAGGCAATAGACAGTGTGTTGATGGCATCCAGATTGATGGTCATTGTGCGGCGCCAGGCATCAGTGTCGGGTTGGCTGGGATCGCTTCGGATGAAGATGCCCGCGTTGTTGATCAGCCCGTCGAGAGGGCTGGAGCCCTGAAGATGCGTCGTCAGCCGGGCTAGGTCGTCGAAATTTCCCAGATCGCAAGGCAGAGGGCTGGCAGCGCCTCCTGCGGACTTGATCTGACCAATAACGTCGTGCAACCGTTCAACGTCGCGGTCCACCATGTCCACCGCAGCGCCATAGCGCGCCAGACCCTGAGCGATTGCCAAGCCGATCCCGCTTGCAGCTCCGGTCACTACAAAACGTCGACCGGCGAAAAGAACTGGTGCGAAGCCTTCCATCCGCTACATCGCGAGAAAGCCGCCATCGACCGGCAGGATTACTCCGGTCACATAGGCGGCAGTTGAAGAGGCGAGGAACTGTGCTGGGCCGACGATCTCCTCCGGCTTGGCAAATCGCTGCATCGGGATGCGGTCGAGGAACAGCTTTAAGCGTGCGGGGTCCATGCCCGCTTGGCGGATCATCGGCGTCTCCACCACGCCGGGGGCGATGGCGTTAACTCGCACGCCTTTGGGCGCGTACTCCACCGCCATGGCTTTCGTCAGTTGCGCTATGGCGGCTTTGGAAACAGTATATGCCGTATTGGCGGTGTGGAGCACGGCATAGGCTTGGATCGAGGCAATGTTGATGACGCAGCCCTTGGCAGCCTCCAGCAGGGGCAAGGCGGCTTGCGTCAGGAAGGCTGCGCTGTCGAGATTGACCGCCATCAACCGCCGCCAATCGGCACCATAACTGTCAGTTCCAGTAACGGCCCGCTGCTCAATGCCAGCGTTATTGATCAGCACGTCCAATCGACCGCCGAGGCCCTGCAACATCTTCAGCACCTGCGCTTCATTGGTCAGATCACAGACCACGGCCTCGGCTTGCCCGCCCTTGGCACGCAGAGCGGCGGCCACCGCCTCGGCTGTCTCCGCGTCGCGGTCCAGCACGATGATCCCGTCGCCTGCCGCGGCAAATCCGGTGGAAAGGGCGGCACCAATGCCTCCACCGCCGCCAGTGATCAGAACGGCCCTCATTTCAGCCCGCCTATTGCGGGGTAGGAAGGAGCAACCGAGAACTCTTGACCCCCGGTACGCAGGAAGGACTTTGTCAGCCCCTCGGCCATAATTGCTGCATCAAGTGCCCCTGCCGCCTCGGCTGCTGCGGGGTCTTGGGCGGCGATGGCCTCGACGATGCCGCGGTGACCCTCCATCGCCGTGTCGACCACGTGGTTGTCATATTGGCGCAGGTATAGACGCATGATTCGCTCGCCGTGGTCCAAGAGGTTGCGGACCCAGGTGAGGTAAATGCCGTTGCCCGCCGCCTCGGCCACCGCCAGATGGAACTGGCGGTTTGCCTCGACCACACCATCCACATCATCACGGACAATCGCCCCGGAATGGGCGCGCAGGATGTCCTTGATGCGGTGCTTATCGACCCAGCCCGGGGACATCGTCTGGAACCATTCCCGGGCGACAACTTCGACCGAGTTCTCCGTAGCAGTCGCCTGAGCAACCCGGGTCGCCTTGCGGTGCGCGGCAGGGTCGATGCCGTTGGAGAGCATCCGCCGCAGTTCGTCGCGGCGTTCCCGGGCCTCAGCCAGTCCGATCTCGGGGTACGCGCCGATAGCGGCGAGTTTCTCTCTGCCGTCGTATCGGTACTTGAACCGCCACAGGCGGCTGCCGTTCGGCTGGATGAGCAGATAAAGGCCGAGACTGTCAGCGACCTTACGGGGCTTCCCCGAGGGCCGTAGGGCGCGTATCGCTTTATCGGTCAGCAGTGGGGGTATCTCCCGGCGGGGGTGGACGGATACCCCCGTATCTTCCCCCAGATTGTGCCGGATACCCCCGGATGTCAACGGACTCGTACGGACGAAGTTCACCCGTGAAACCCTGTTTTTTATGGGGTTTTCGGACTTCTGCGGAGGCTGGCGGAGGAGATGGTGGTGGAAAGGGAGGGACTCGAACCCTCGACCCCGGCATTATGAGTGCCGTGCTCTAACCAGCTGAGCTACCTTTCCAAGCGGTCTTTTACGGCCCGAATGGCGGGCCGGGAGTGTGTTCGCGGGGCGCGGGGCTGTCAAGTTTCGGCCGCCCGCAGAGCGCCCTCATGCCCCCCCTACGATGCCTCAGACCCGGGTCAGCCAACCGTGGCGGTCGGGCGCCCTGCCCTGCTGCACGGCGACCAGCGCCTCGCGCAGGCGGCGGGTCTCGGGGCCCACTTCACCGTTGGCGACCTGGATCGCCTTGCCGCCGCGCACCAGCGTGCCGACACCGGCCAGCACGGCGGCCGTGCCGGAGAGCGCCGCCTCGCCGTCGCGCACCCATTCCAGCATCTCGTCCACGGTGAACACGCGTTCCTCGACCGTATAGCCGAGCTCGCGCGCGATCGTGAGCAGCGAATCGCGGGTCACGCCGTGCAGGAAGCTGCTGTCGAGGCTGCGGGTGAGCAGACGACCGGGGCGCAGCAGGATGAAGTTGGCGGCACCCGTCTCCTGCACCTCGCCACCCGGACAGAAGAGCACCTGGTCGACGCCGTGCTCGCGGCGCGCGGCGAGCGTGGGACCCATGGCGGCGGCGTAGTTGCCGCCGGTCTTCACGCGACCGAGGTGCGGCGCGCAGCGCTGGGCCTGTTCCTCGACCAATATCTTGAGCGGCTTCATGCCGCCCGCGAAGTAATCCCACACCGGGCTCGCGAGCACCACCAAGCAGGCTTCGTTGGAGGGCTGCGCAGCCGCGCCGATGTTGGGCATGGTGCCGAACAGCAGCGGCCGCAGGTACAGCGACCCCGGCGCCTCGGGGACGATGTCGCGCACCCGGTCGACGAGCGAGACGACCATCGAGGAGAGCTGCGCCGCATCCGGCTCCGGGAGCATCAGCGCCCGCGCGCTCTGCTGCAGGCGCGCGACATGGCGGTCGAGGCGGAAGATCTGCACCGAGCCGTCCGGATGGCGGTAGGCCTTGAAGCCCTCGAAGCACTCGCTGCCGTAGTGCAGCGCATGCGCCGCCGGGTGGATGGGCAGCGGCCCGGTGGGCACGAGTTCGGCGGGCGTCCATGCGCCGTCGCGGTAGAACGCGAGGTTCATGGTGTCGGCGAGCACGCTGCCGAAGGGCGCGGACTTGGCGCGCTCGATGGTGGCGGCGGCGTTGGCAGCAGCGGACGCGGTTCCGGGGGTCGTCATGTCGTCAGGTCTCCGAAGATGTCTTGCGGCGCCTCGAGGCGGGCCTTCACGGCCTGCACCAGCGCTGCCGCATCGTAGCCGTCGACGAAGCGATGATCGAACGACGACGACAGGTTCATGATGCGGCGGATGGCGATGGCGCCATCATGCACCACCACGCGCTCGACGGCTTTGTTGACGCCGATGATGGCCACCTCGGGGGCGTTCAATATCGGCGTCGAGACGATGCCGCCCAGTTTGCCAAGGCTGGTGAGGGTGATGGTCGAGCCGCTGAGTTCCTCACGCTTCGCCTTGCCGCTGCGGGCGGCCTCGGTGACGCGGCGGATCTCGGCGGTGAGGTCGTCGAGGCCGCGACGCGCGACATCGCGCACCACCGGGACCTTGAGGCCGTCGGGCGTCTGGGTAGCGATGCCGATGTGCACCGTGGCATGCCGCAGGAGCACATTGCGCGCCGCGTCGTAGAGCGCGTTGCACTGCGGGAACCCGGCGAGCGCATCGGCCAGCGCGCGGGCGATGAACGGCAGATAGGTGAGGGACTCGGCGCCTGCGGCTTTACGGGCAGCGTTGAGACGGACGCGCAGCGCCTCGAGGTCGGTGACATCGATCTCTTCGACATACGCGAAATGCGGCGCGTTGCGCTTGGACTCGCTCATGCGCTGCGCGATGAGACGGCGCACGCCGATGACCGGGATCTCGGTGACGCCGGGCGCGCCCTGCTGCGCGCGCTCGAGATCGAGCGCGAGGATGCGACCGCCGGGACCGCTGCCTGCGACGCTGCCGAGGTCCACCCCCGCCTCAGCGGCGCGGCGGCGCGTCGCCGGCGAGGCCATGACGCGCCGCGGCGCGAGCGGCGGCGCGGCCGACGGCGCTCTGGCCGGCGCGGCGGCGACCGCTGCAGCGCCGGTCGGCGCAGCGCTGCCTTTGGGGGCGGCGACCGCTGACGGTGCGCGCGGCGCGGACGCCGGCGCGGTAGGTAGCGCCGACGGCGGCGCAGCGGCGACCGGCGACGCCGCGGCAACGCCCTGCCCTGTCGCCACCTCGAACACGGCGAGCTCCGAGCCGACAGCGAGCGTATCGCCGGGCTTGCCGCTCACCGACACGACGATGCCGCTCACCGGTGACGGCACCTCGACCACGGCCTTGTCGGTCGCCATCTCGACGAGCGGCGCGTCCTCGCGGACGGTGTCGCCCGGCGCGACCTTCCACGCGATGACCTCGGCGGAGACGGTGCCTTCACCGAGATCCGGCAGCCGCATCACGAAGCGGCGGGTCGCCTCGCCCGTCACGGTGCCTCCTGCATCAGCGCCTGCAAGGCGCGGCGCACGCGCAGACGACCGGGGAAATACTCCCATTCGAAGGCGTGCGGATACGGCGTGTCCCAACCGGCGACGCGACGGATCGGCGCCTCGAGGCACCAGAAGCAACGCTCCTGGATGGAGGCGCTGAGCTCCGCACCGTAGCCGCCGAAGCGCGTGGCCTCGTGCACGACGAGGCAGCGGCCGGTCTTCTCGACGGAAGCCGCGAGCGTGTCGATGTCGAGCGGTACCATGCTGCGCACATCGACCACCTCGGCATCGAGGCCGAGGTCGGCGGCGGCGGCGATGCAGACATGCACCATGGTGCCGTAGGTGACGATGGTGACCGCCTCGCCCGGACGCGCGATCGCGGCCTGACCGATGGGCACGCTGTAGTAGCCCTCCGGCACCTCACCCATCGGGTGTCCCGCCCAGGACTCGGAAGGCTTGTCGGGATCGCCGTCGAAGGGGCCGTTGTAGACGCGCTTCGGCTCGAAGAACACGACCGGATCGTCGTCCTCGATGGCCGCGATCAGCAGCCCCTTGGCGTCGTAGGGGTTCGAGGGCATGACGACCTTGATGCCGCTGACATGCGCGAACACGCCCTCAGGGCTCTGCGAATGCGTCTGCCCGCCGCGGATGCCGCCGCCGCAAGGCGTGCGGATGGTGACGGGCGCGGTGAACTCGGTGGCGCTGCGGTAGCGCAGCCGCGCGAGCTCGCTGACGATCTGGTCGTAGGCCGGGTAGATGTAGTCGGCGAACTGGATCTCGGCGACCGGCCGCAAGCCGTTGACGCCCATGCCGATGGCCGCGCCCACGATGCCGCCCTCGGCGATCGGCGAATCGATGACTCGGTGCGCGCCGTACTTGCGCTGCAGGCCCTCGGTGGCGCGGAACACGCCGCCGAAGTAGCCGATGTCCTCGCCGATGAGCACCACCGACGGATCGCGCGCCAGCATCACATCCATGGCGGAGTTGAGCGCCTGGACCATGTTCATCGCGGTCATCGCGGCGCCCCTTCCTGTGCCACGCCGGCGGCCTCCCGCGCTGCGAGCTCCTCCTCCATCTCGGCGCGCTGCGCCTCGAGATGCGGCGGCATCTCTTTGAAGACATCGCCGAACATCAGCGCCGGGTCGAGCCGCGGGCCCTCCGCCAACGCACCGAAAGTCAGGGCCTGCTTCCAGGCCTCGCCCACCATCCCCTCGAGCTCCGCGGTGAGCGCCGCATGGCGATCCTCGGACCACTCGCCGCGGACGATGAGGTGCCGCTTCAGGCGCTCGATGGGATCGCCGAGCGGCCAGGCGTGGTACTCGTCCTTCGGCCGATAACGCGAAGGATCGTCGCTGGTCGAGTGCGCGCCGGCGCGGTAGGTGACGAGTTCGATGAGCGTCGCGCCGTGACCGGCGCGGGCGCGCTCGGCGGCCCAGGCGGTCGCGGCGTACACGGCGAGATAATCATTGCCGTCGACGCGCAGACCGGCGACACCGACACCCGGTCCGCGCGCGGCGAACGAGCGCTGCTCGCCGCCCGCGTAGCCCTGGAAGGTCGAGATCGCCCACTGGTTGTTGACCACATTGAGCACCACCGGCGCGCGGTAGACCTTGGCGAACAGCAGCGCGTGGTGGAAGTCCGCCGCCGCCGTGCTGCCCTCGCCGATCCAACCCGCGGCGACATCGTCCTCGCCCTTGATGGCCGCGGCCATCGCCCAGCCCACGGCCTGCGGGTACTGCGTCGCGAGGTTACCCGAGATGGAGAACAGTCTGAGCGGCGCCGAGTGGTACATCACGGGCAGCTGACGGCCCTTGCACATGTCACGGGTGTTCGAGAGCAGCTGGCACATCATGTCGAGGAGCGGCATGCCGCGCGCGATGTGCAAGCCCTGGTTGCGGTAGGACGGGAACAGCATGTCCCGCGGGCGCAGCGCATGCGCCGCCGCCACCGACACCGCCTCCTCGCCGTAGGAGCGCACATAGAAGCTGATACGGCCTTGGCGTTGGGTGCGTTGCATGCGGTCGTCGAAGACCCGGGTCAGCAGCATCTCTCGCAGCCCGCGCTGCAACGCCTCGGATGTCAGGGCGGGGTCCCACGGCCCCACCGCGCGGCCGTCGTCGTCGAGCACGCGGACCAAGCCCTCCGCGAGGGTCGCGGTCTCGTGTACGGCGACATCGACGGGCGGTCGCGGCTCCGCGCCGGCGGGCGCCAGCCGGACGTAGCTGAAGTCGGGCTGCTCCCCGGGACGCGCCGGGACAGCCGGGACATGCAGACGAGGGGTGCTCATAGGGGCGTAGGGTACCGAAAGCGGCCCACCAAAACGACACCGCCGGTGCCGCTTGCGCGACACCGGCGGTGGGATCTGTCGATCAGACCGGAGTTACTGCGGCTTCTCGCAGTCCGTGCGGCGCAGGACGACGCGACGGTTCTCGGCGCGACCCTCGGCGGTCTTGTTGTCCGCGACCGGCTGGCTCTCACCGAAGCCCGTCGGGATCATCCGCGACTCGGCGATGCCCTGGGCAGCCAGATACTCGCGGACGGCGAGCGCACGACGCTCGGAGAGCTTCTGGTTGTAGGCGTCCTTGCCGATCGAGTCGGTGTGGCCCTCGATGACGCCGCTAGTCCAGTTGAGGCGCTTGAGCTCCGCGGCGGCCGCGTCGAGCTGCGCCTTGTCGGCGTCCGTGAGCGTGGCCGAGTCGAAGGCGAAGTTCAGCTTGAGCGTGAGGTCGCACGGGCAGCCCTGCGGCCCGACGCGCGTGCCGCGCGGCGTGTCCGGGCACATGTCGTTGGGGTCGATGACGCCGTCGCCATCGCTGTCCTTCGGGGCCTCGACCGGCTTGGCGACCACGGCCGGCGCGATCGCGGCGATGGCACCCGCGGTCGCCACGGCCACCGGCGCGGCCGAGCCGAAGCGGTAGCCGAGGTTGACCGAGTAGATCATCGGGTCGAGGTTGACCGTGCCGACGCTGTTGCCGTTGAGGCGGACCTTCGAGCTCATGTCGACATAGCGGGCCGACGCGTTCACGAAGAAGCGCTTGGTGACGCCGAAGTCGATGCCGGCGACGGCGGTGGGACCCCAGGAGCGACCGAGCGACAGGCCAGCCGGCGTCTCGCCGTTGAACTGCGCGTAGCCGAGACCGGCGCCGACATAGGGACGAGCGCGGCCGGCGGGGTTGAAGTGGTACTGACCGGTGAGGGTCTGGATGACCGGCTCGACCTTGCCGAACGGCGTGGAGGCCGTCGCGGTGTCCGAGGTGGTGCTGTGCTTGAGGGCCGGCGCCGCGAACAGCTCGAGGCCCCACTTCTCGTTGAGCATCTTGGTGATGTCGAACGAGAAACCGGAGTCGTCATCGACGCCGAGCTTGGCGGTCGGCGACAGCGCGAGATCACGCGACTTCGGGTCGACCTTGCTGATGCCGCCGCGGATGATCCAGTCGGTGCTCTGCCAATCGTCTTGGGCGAAGGCGGACGCGGAGAGCGCGGCACCGAGCAGCAGGGCCGCAGCGACCGCGGAACGGTTCATGGACATGTCGGATACCTCAAAAAGAAGTCGAAATACACAGCAAATAATACCACAACGCCCGACGCTAGCCACCCATACCAAAGAGCACCAGGAGGCCCAGAACCGCGAAGATGACGGCCGCCACCCCACGGACCACCCCCAAAGGCAGGGATTTTGCGGCCGCCTCGCCGGCCAGCACCGCCGGGACATTGGCCAGCATCATGCCCAAAGTGGTGCCGGCGACCACCGCCCAAAGGGAGGCGTACTTGGCGGCCAGGGCCACCGTCGCGATCTGCGTCTTGTCGCCCATCTCCACCAAGAAAAAGGTCACCAAGGTGGCGAGGAACACGCCGTAGCGCGGCTCCCGGGCGGCCGCCCCGTCATCGGCCTTGTCCGGGACCAGGATCCACGCCGCCATGGCGAGGAAGGACAGGCCGAGGATCCAGCGCATCGCCTGTGGTCCGATGGCTGCGGCCAGCCAGGCACCGACCGCGCCCGCCAAGGCGTGGTTGAGGATGGTCGCCACCAGTATGCCGAGGATGATGGGGATGGGCTTGCGCCAGCGGGCTGCGAGCACGAGGGCCAGCAGTTGGGTCTTGTCGCCGATCTCGGCGAGCGCGACCACACCGGTCGAGACCAGCAGCGCCTGCATCGCGTCCTGCATGACGGATCCTCAGACGTTGAAGCGGAAGTGCATCACATCACCCTCGCGCACGAGATATTCTTTGCCTTCGAGCCGCAGCTTCCCGGCCTCCTTGGCGCCCTGCTCACCCTTGAGCGCGATGTAGTCGTCGTAGCCGATCACCTCGGCGCGGATGAAGCCGCGCTCGAAGTCGGTATGGATCACGCCTGCCGCCTGCGGCGCCGTGGCGCCCTTGCGCACGGTCCATGCGCGGACCTCCTTGGGACCGGCCGTGAAATAGGTCTGCAGCCCGAGCAGCGTGTAGCCCGCGCGGATGACCCGGTTGAGTCCGGGCTCCTCGAGGCCGAGGTCCTTGAGGAACTCGGCGCGGTCGGCGTCCTCGAGCTGCGAGATCTCGGCCTCGATCGCAGCGCAGACCGCGACGACCTGCGCGCCCTCCTCCGCGGCGAGCTTGCGCACGGCATCCAGCATCGGGTTGCCCTCGAAGCCGCCCTCGGCGACATTCGCGACATAGAGCACGGGCTTGGCGGTGAGCAGCTGCAGATCGCGCAGCACCGGCCGCTCGGTCTCGTCGACGGCCACGGTGCGCGCGGGCTTGCCGGCGGCCAGCGCATCGCGCACGCGACGCGCCACCTCGCGGGCCTTGATCGCCTCCTTGTCCTGCGCCTTGGCGGCCTTCTCGTAGCGCTGCAGCGCTTTCTCGGCGCTTTCGAGGTCGGCGAGCGCGAGCTCGGTGTTGATGGTGTCGATGTCGGACAGCGGGTCGACCTTGCCCGCGACATGCACCACATCCTCGTCGACGAAGCAGCGCACCACATGTGCGATGGCATCGACCTCGCGGATGTTGGCGAGGAACTTGTTGCCGAGACCCTCACCGGTGGATGCGCCCTTGACGATGCCCGCGATGTCGACGAACTCGACGGTGGTCGGCAGGATGCGCTCGGGCTTCACGATGGCGGCGAGCGCATCGAGCCGCGGGTCGGGCACCGGAACGATGCCGACGTTCGGGTCGATGGTGCAGAACGGGTAGTTCTCGGCGGCGATGGCCGCCTTGGTGAGCGCGTTGAAGAGCGTCGACTTGCCGACGTTCGGCAATCCGACGATGCCGCACTTGATTCCCATGGTTCAGCCCTCTTGTCCTGTGGCGTCCGCGGCGGGCGCGGTACGCGTGTGCAACTGGTTCATCGCCTTGCCCGCGCCCTCGCCGAGCAGCACCGGCAGCGCGTCGAGCGACTCGTCGATGGCGCGCTCGATGGCGCGCTCGTCATCGGCGCCCGCGCGCTGCAGCACATAGTCGAGCACCTGGTCCTTGTGGCCGGGGTGCCCGATACCGATGCGCAGGCGCCAATAGTCCGCGCCGATGGCGGCGCTGGTGTCGCGCAGCCCGTTGTGGCCGCCGTGACCGCCTCCCTGCTTCAGCCTCGCGACGCCGGCCGGCAGGTCGAGCTCGTCATGCACGACGAGCACCTCGGCCGGCGCGATCTTGTAGAAATTGCTGGCCGCCGCGACCGCACCGCCGCTGCGGTTCATGAAGGTGGTCGGTTTCTGCAGCCATAGCTCCACCGTGTCGCCGCGGGCGGCGGGGACGCGCACGCGCGCCATCTCCGACTGCAGCTTCGGTTCGGTGCGGAACACGCCGCCGTAGCGGCGCGCCAGCGCCTCCACGAACCACCAACCGGCGTTGTGGCGGGTGCGGGCGTACTTGTCGCCCGGATTGCCGAGTCCCACCACCAGTCTGATGTTCGTCGCCGACACCTGCGGAGCCTCCTCGACCGCGCGGACCCGCGAAACACGGAGGCCGCCTCGAGGGCGGCCTCCGCATCGGCGCAATGCGCCGTCGCTCGCGGGGACGCGGGCTTACTTCTTGCCTGCGTCCTTCTTGGCCGGATCTTCCTTCTTCGCTTCGGCCGGCTTGGCCTCGGCCGTCGCGGCAGCCGCCTCGGCCGCCGGGGTCTCCGGCTCCTCGGCACGCGGGCTGTGGATCGAGACCACGACCTGGTCCTTGCCCTGCAGCACCGCGGTCGCCACCACGCCCGCGGGCAGCGCGATGTCGGAGATCGACTTGCTCTCGTTGTTCTTCATCTGCGAGAGGTCGAGCACGATCTCTTCCGGCAGGTCCTTCGGCAGGCACAGCACCTCGATGTCGGCGATGCGGTGCGAGACCACGCCGCCTTGCAGCTTGACGCCCGGCGACACGGACTCGCCCTTGAAGTGGATCGGCAGACGCAGCCGGATCTTCTCGTCCGGCAGCACGCGCTGCAGGTCGACATGCAGCACGCGCGGCTCGGCCGGGTGCATCTGCAGGTCCTTGACGACGGCGGGCTGCACCTCGCCCTCGACCTTCACGCCGATGATGGTGGAGTAGAACTTCTCGTTCTCCACCAGCGTAAGCAGCTTCTGATGATCGAGCGACAGCGCGCGCGGATCGCGCTTGCCGCCGTACATGATGGCCGGCACGCGCCCCGCGCGACGGAGGCGGCGGCTCGCACCCTTGCCTTCGTCGTTGCGGAACTCGGCGGCGAGTTCGAATGACATCTTCATCTCTATGGCTCCAGTTGGATCAAAGGGACCCGTCCCGCGACCAGGACGGGCTCAATCGACGTACAGCGAACTCACGGACTCCTCGTCCCTGATGCGCCGGATCGTCTCGCCGAGCAGACCCGCCACTGAGAGCTGGCGGATCCGCGGGCATGCACGGGCCGCGGCCGAGAGCGGGATGGTGTCGGTGACCACCAGCTCGTCGAGCGCGGACTTGGAGATCTTCTCGACGGCGCTGCCGGAGAGGATCGGATGGGTGATGTAGGCGACGACGCGCACCGCGCCCTCGTCCTTGAGCGCCTGCGCGGCGATGCACAGCGTGCCGGCGGTGTCGACCATGTCGTCGATCAGCACGCAGGACTTGCCGGCGACCTCGCCGATGATGTTCATCACCTTGGATTCGTTGGGGCGCGGACGGCGCTTGTCGATGATCGCGAGCTCGACGTCGTCGAGGCGCTTGGCGAGCGCACGGGCGCGCACCACGCCGCCGACATCGGGCGACACCACGATCATGTCCTTGTAGCCCTGCTTCCAGGCGTCGCCGAGCAGCACCGGCGAGGCGTAGACGTTGTCGACCGGGATGTCGAAGAAGCCCTGGATCTGCTCGGCGTGCAGGTCGACCGTGAGCATGCGCGAGATGCCCGCGCCCGACATCATGTTGGCGACGAGCTTCGCCGAGATCGCCGAACGCGTGGCACGCGGCCTGCGGTCCTGGCGCGAGTAGCCCATGTAGGGCACGACCGCGGTGACGCTGCGCGCGGAGGCGCGGCGGCAGGCGTCCGCCATGATCAGCAGTTCCATGAGATGGTCGTTGACCGGCGGGCAGGTCGGCTGCACGAGGAACACATCGCGCCCGCGCACGTTCTCCATCAGCTCGGCGTTCACCTCACCGTCGCTGAAGCGACCGACGACGGCGCGGCCGAGCGGCACCATGAGGTGCCGCGCGATGTCCTGCGCCAACGCGGGGTTCGCGTTGCCGGTGAAGAGCGCCAGAGTCTGGCTGTCCAAGCGGGCCTCCAAAGATCACGCGCCGACCGTCGGCGACGATCGGATGGTTGGGGTGGAAGGATTCGAACCTCCGAATGGCGGGATCAAAACCCGCTGCCTTACCACTTGGCGACACCCCAGCCGATTTGGCGGCACCCCGGACGCCAAAAGGGGCGGTATTGTGCGGAGGGGGGAATTGCCTGTCAATTCAGGGGTCTGGGCTCGTCGCCAGCCCCTCCGCCACCCACGCCCGCCAACGGTCCGGGACCCTTCCCGCGACCCGCTCGGCGGCGGCGGCGCTGTCGAAGGCCGCGAACAGGCAGGAGCCGGTGCCGGTGAGCCGTGCCGGGGCATGGCGGCCCAGCCAATCGAGCGCCTCGGCGACCTCCGGGACCCTCGTCCGCACCACCGGTTCGCAGTCGTTGTGGCCGGGTCCGGCCAGCAGTTGCGGGACCGTGAGGCGCGGTGAATCGCGGCGCAGATCCGGCGCCTGGAAGACCTCGCGGGTCGGGACGGACACGCCCGGGTGGATGACCAGGAACCACCTGCGGGGCAGGTCGACCGGGGTGAGCCGCTCCCCGACGCCCTCCCCGACCGCCGAACGACCCCGTACGAACACCGGCACATCGGCGCCGAGGCCGAGACCGAGCGCCGCCAGCGCATCCGTCCCGAGCGCCGTGCCCCAGAGCCGATCGAGCACACGCAGCGTGGTCGCGGCATCGGAACTGCCGCCGCCGAGGCCGCCGCCCATGGGGATGCGCTTGCGCACGCGGATGCGCACGCCGAGCGGCGTGCCGGAAGCGGCCTGCAGCGCGCGCGCCGCGCGTACCGTGAGGTCGGCATCGGCCGCCACGGCGGCGAGCGCGCCGGGCGCGGCGGCGGCGTCATCGACGCGGGTGATGTCGCCCGTCGGGTCGAGCTCGAACGCGAGCAGGTCGCACAGGTCGATCAGCTGGAACACGGTCTGCAGCTCGTGATAGCCGTCGGGCCGACGCCCGACGACATGCAGGCAAAGATTGAGCTTGGCGGGGGCCCGCCACCAACGCGACGCGCCGGCCGCGACCTCGGCATCGCCGGCGCTCACGGGCGCACCCCCTGCCATCCCTCGACGAGCAACCGCAGACGCACACCCTCGCGGGTCACCTCGATGCGCTGCGGCAGCTCGAGGCGGGTGCCCGGGACGGGGGCATAGCGCGCGTAGACCACGGACCAGCCCGCCTGCCGCAGCCCGGCGAGCCGCGCGGTGCCCGCCTCCAAAGATTCCTCCGCCGCCAGCGCGGGATCGGGGACGCCGAGCAGCCAGTAGCGCAGGCTCGCGACCGGCACGGGCACACCGAGCGCCTGTCCGAGCGCCGCGCCGTCGAGGGTCGCCGGATCGAGGTCGTAGCGCGCACCGCCGACCCCCAGCGGGCCGTCGAGTTCGAGACGCGCTTTGGACCCCGACTGCACCCAGCGCAAGGCGCCGCTGAAGCCGTCATCGCCGCGCGCCACCGCGATGCGCCCGCGCAGGTCGTAGCCCGGCCAGGCCTGCAGCGCGCTGCGCCGCGCTTCCCAGGACGATGGGAGTTCGAGATCGGGCAGCGACGCGGTGCGCAGCCCAGCGCAGCCCGCGAGCACCAGCAGGCTGAGCAGCGACGCGGAGGTGAGCGCGGCCCGGAAGCGCGGCACGCGCGGCTCAGCGCTGTGCGATGCCGGGCGCGGCGGCGGAGGGCGATGGCATCGGCGCCGCGGGCGCCGGCGGCTTGCCCGTCAAGCGCTCGATGGTGGCGCGCAGCGGCTTGGAGTCGGGCGAGGTCACGAGAGCGCGGGCCCAGACCGCGCGCGCCTGCGTCTGCTCGCCCAGCTTCCAGAGGACCTCGCCGTAATGCGCAGCGATCTCGCCTTCCTGGGAGAGCCGCCAGGACCGCTCGAGGACCGGCGCCGCGTCACGCAGCTTGCCACGGCGGTACAGCACCCACCCGAGGCTGTCGATGAACGCCGCGTTGTCGGGGCGCTGCGCGAGCGCGCTGCGGATCAGCTTCTCCGCGCGCCGCAGTTCGCGGTCCCGGTCGGCCAGCGTGTAGCCGAGTGCGTTCTGCACCGCGGCGTCCTCCGGTCGCTCGGCGAGCAGCGACTCGAAGACCTTGATCGCCTCGCGGGTCTTGCCGCCCGCATCGAGCTCGACCGCACGCTGGTAGCGCAGCTCGGGGTGGTCGGGATGGCGCTGCAGGGCGAGGTCGATGCCCTGCACGGCTTCGGCATGCATGCCGCCGTCGGCGAGCGCACGGGCGCGCGCCACCTCGGTGTCGATGAAGTCGGCGCGGCCGCTGCGCAGGAAGCCGTCGAAGATGCGCATCGCCGAAGGCGCCTCCCCGCGCTTCACGAGGAGCCGCGCGGCGCGGCTGCGCGGCGCGAGCCCGGCGCCGGCGTTGATCAGCTGCTGGTAGCCCTGCAGCGCGACATCGGTGCGCCCCTCGCGCTCGGCGAGCAGCGAGAGATAGAACAAGGCCTCGCCCGCGCCCTGGTCGCGCTGCAGGCGGCCGGCGAAACGCCGCTGCGCCTCGGCGCTGTCGCCGTCCGCCAACGCGAGCAACGCGAGACGGCGGTCGGCCTCGACCGCGTGGTCAGGCTCGGCGGCGATGCGGTCGATCTCGGCGCGCGCTTCATCGCGGCGGTCGAGCGCGACCAGCGTCTCGACGACGGCGAAACGGTGCTCCTCGGGGTCGCCCTGCGCCACGAGCTGCGCCTCGGCGAGCGCACGGTCGGCATCGCCGAGCGCAGCGGCAGCCGTCGCTGCAAGACGGATGGTGGCGGCGTCGCGGCCGCCATCGCGCGCCCGCGCCTCGTCGATGAGCGAGAGACAGCTCTCGAGGTCGTCGGCGTTGCAGGCCATGCGGGCGAGCACCGACACCACCTGCGGCGACAGCGTGGAGCGGTCGAGGATGCGGGGGAACACCTGCCAAGCCGCGGGCGCGAGGTCACCCTCGGCGAGCGGCGGCAGGATATCGCGCAGCGCGCGCTCGGGCTCGACATCGGGTTTGCCGAGCAGACCACCGAAGATGCGGCGCGCGTCGTCGTAGCGCGCCATCTCGAGCGCGACGGTACCGGCCAGCCGCAGCGCCTCGACGTTCTCCGGGTCGAGTTCGACCAGACGCTGCGCGGAGCTCCAGGCGGCCGGCAGGTGAGCACAGGCTTTGGCGATCTCGGCGGCTCGATAGGCGACCGCCGGGTCGCGCGAAGCGCGGGCGTCGCCCTCGAAGCCCTCCGAGGCCATGCGGCAATCGCCGGCGGCGAGACCGCGCTCGCCCGCGCTCTGTGGCGGGGCGGCCGACGGGGCGGGGTCCGGACCGACCCCCTGCGCCTTGACGAGCGCCGCGCAGAGCAGCAGGGCCGCGCAGGCGGATCCGGCGATCGAAGGGCGGACCAAGGAACGCATCTTGGTTCCACTATAGCGGAACCGTGACGGAGCGGCTTGTCAGCATGGGTCCAGCCACACAGAATCCGCGCACCATGCCGCAGGAACTCCCATGAAGGACAGCATCCGACGCCGCCTCGAGCGGCAGGCGGAGCGATGGGAGGAGCTGGGACGCGCCCTCGCCGACCCGTCGATGGACGGCGGCTCCGCGCTCTACCGGGAATCTTCGGTCGAGTACGCGCGCCTCGCGCCGCTCGCCGAGCGGTGGCGCGGCTATCTCGCGCTCGAGACCGATCAAGCGGCGGCGCGTGCGTTGGCAGGCGATGCCGATCCGGCCATGCGCGCGCTCGGCGAGGAGGAGGTCCACCGCATCGCGCAGGCGCTGGGCGACGAGGAACGATCGCTGCGACGGATGCTGGTGCCGGTCGACCCGCGCGATGCGCGCAACGTCTATCTCGAGATCCGGGCCGGTACCGGCGGCGATGAAGCCGCCATCTTCGCGGGTGACCTGCTGCGCATGTACGCGCGCTACGCCGAACGTCAGGGCTGGCGCCTCGAGACCATGAGCGAGAGCCCGGGCGAGCACGGCGGCTACCGCGAGGTGATCTGCCGCGTGGTCGGCACGGCGGTCTTCGCACGCCTCAAGTTCGAGTCGGGCACGCATCGCGTGCAGCGCGTCCCGGCCACCGAATCGCAGGGCCGCATCCACACCTCCGCGGTGACGGTCGCGATCCTCCCGGAGCTCGACGAGCTCGAGGCGGTGGAGATCAATCCGGCGGAGCTGCGCATCGACACCTTCCGCGCCTCGGGCGCGGGCGGTCAGCATGTCAACAAGACCGACTCCGCGGTGCGCATCACGCACCTGCCGACCGGCATCGTGGTCGAATGCCAGGACGAGCGCTCGCAGCACAAGAACCGCAGCCGCGCGATGTCGCTGCTCAAGGCCCGGCTGCGCGCCGCCGAGCAGGAGAAGCGCGATGCCGAACAGGCGCGCTCGCGCAAGCTCCAGGTCGGCAGCGGCGACCGCTCGGAGCGCATCCGCACATACAACTTCCCGCAGGGCCGCGTCACCGACCACCGCATCGAGCTGACGCTCTACCAGCTCGATCAGGTCATGGACGGCCGGCTCGACGACCTGATCGAACCGCTGCTGCAGGAGCACCAGGCCGTGCAGCTCGCCGAGGAAGCCTGATGACCCCGACCCACGACGGCCATCGCGACCTGCTGCAGCCTGAACTCCGCGAACCGAGCGCCACCGGCGTCGAGGCGCGGCTGCGCGTCGCCGGGGCCGGCGCGCGCGCGCACGCCTTCATGGTGGATTTCTACATCCGCGTCGCCCTCGCCTTCGCATGGTACGCGGCGGGCGCCGTGCTGCACTCGACCGCCGGCGGCGGCGAGGCGACCCTGCGGCCGCCGCGCGAACCGGACGACTGGTGGACCTTCGCCATCGAGATCCCGGTGCTGGTCATCTATCTGCTCTACCACCCGATCGTCGAGACGCTGCTGCGCGGCCTGACCCCGGGCAAGCGCTTCGCCGGACTGCGCATCGCCGCGCTCGACGGCGGCGTCCCGACCACGGGGCCGCTGCTGCTGCGCAACGTGTTCCGGTTGATCGACAGCGCGCCGCTCTTCTACGGCGTGGGCCTGCTGATGAGCTTCGTCAACCGCCGTGGGCAGCGCCTCGGCGACCTCGCGGCCGGTACGCTGCTCGTGTACGACGACGGTGCGGCGGATGCCCGGCTGCGGCGCCGCAGCGGACTTGAGGCGGTCGAAGCCTTGCTGGCCGAACACCGCAGCGTGTCGCGCCAGCTCGCCCGGGCGCGCGCCGCCGCGCCCGCACATCGCGATACCGAGCGTCTCGAGGCGCGGCACGCCGCGCTGCACCTCGCGTTGCGGCGCGATCCACCCACGCTGAAGCAATGGGTGGACCGCGTCCTCGACGAGACGCTGCCGCGCGCCGCGCGCGAACTGCGCCCGTTCCTCGCCGCCTCGCTGATCGGCTTCGCGCTAGCGGCGCTCGCCGGCTTCGGGCTGGTGACCGTGGAGCCGGAGTCGATCCGGCTGTTCGCCTCGGCGGAGATGATCAGGCAGGTGAGCGAAGGTCAGCTCTGGACCGCGGGCCTGCTCGGGGTCGCACCCGCCTCGGTGCTGTCCGGCATGGTGTTCGCGAACAACCTGGTGGTCGCGCTGATCGCCTGGCTGCTCGGTTTCCTGTTCGCGCTCGGTACGGTGTATGTGATCGGCGTCAACGGCGTGATGCTCGGCGCGCTGTTCGCGCTCAGCGCCGCGCACGGCCTCGGCGGCGCGTTCCTCGACTTCGCGATCGCGCACGGACCGGCGGAGATCTTCTGCCTGTGCGCGGCCGGCGCGGCGGGCGCCGTGGTCGGCGAAGCGCTCGCACGCCCGGGCGAGGCGACCCGCGCCGAAGCGTTCTCGGCGGCGGTGCGGCGCACCGCGGTGCTGCTGCCGGTGATCGCCGGGCTGCTGGTGATGTGCGCGGTGGTCGAAGGTTATGTGTCGACCCGTGATTGGCCCTTCACCGCGAAGGCTGCGGTGGGGTTCGGCGCGCTGTCGATCGCGGTCAGCGTGCTCGTCGACTGGCAGGAGCTCTTCGGGATGCGGCGGACCACACCGCCGACTCGAGACGCGCAGGCGTCGCGCTGACCACATGCAGACCGTTGCGGCGCAGCGTCTCGGCACGCGCACGCGCCGCGGCGAGGCGCCGTTCGGCGGCCAGCGCGGTCCAGCCGCGCCGCGGATCGTCGGACGACGGATCGGCGAGCGCCTGCACCTGTGACTCCCGCGCGGCCACCACCACCACGGCGTGCCGCGCGGCGAGCGCGCGCAACGCAGGCGGCGGCGACTTCGCGTCGGGGTCGTCGCAGAGCGGATCGCCGAACCACACCACAAGCCCGGGGTGACGGAGCAGCCGGGCCGCGGCGCGCGCCGCGTGGTCCGGTCCCGACGGCAACGGGTCGGGCGCCAGGGTCGCCATGCGGGCGCGCAGCCTCGACAGCGCGGCCGGTCCGCCCGACGGCGGCAGCGAGGCGAGCACGCGGTCCGAGAACGCCAGCAAGCCGATGCGGTCGCCGCGGGCGAGCGCCGACTCGGCGAGCCGTGCGGCGAGGTTCACACGCTCACCGAGCACATCGAGCGCCCCGTCGTCGACCGCCGAATCGCAGCCGGCGTCGACGCACAGCAGCACATCGAGGTGCTGGTCGTCCCGAAGTTCGCGGGTGGTGAGCACACCCGCGCGCGCCGTGACCTTCCAGTCGATGCGGGTCAGCGGATCGCCGGGCTCCCAGCGCCGCCAACGGTGGACCTCGCGCTCCGCGTCCGGCTGAGGCGGACGGCGCGGCCCGGCGGCAGGCGCGACGGTGCGCGTCGTGCCGCGCCGCAGCAGATCGGGCAGCACGCGTGCGATGACCCCGGGGTCGATGTCGCGGTCCCACCAGGCGAGACCGAGCGTGCCCAGCAAGCGGGCCGGCAAGGCGGGCCAGGCGTAGCGACCGAGACGATCGGGGTGCAGCTCCAGCCGCAACGCGGCCGCGGCGTCCGCCTCGCCGGGCGGGATCCGCAGTTCCACCTGCGACGGATCGGTCAGCCGCACTCCCGGCGGCGCCAGCGGCAGCAACTGCAGGCGTCGGCTGCGCGACGAACCATGCTGCAAGGTGAGCGCCGCTTCGGCCGCGCGGCCGAGATGCAGCGTGGCCGGCAGGACGAGCCGTGCCCGCAGCGCCGTCCTCGACTGCAACCAGGCCTCGAGGCCGAGGCCGAACACCAGCAACAACAGCGGCATCCGCCAAAGGCCGACGATGTCGGGGTCGGCCGACCACTGCTCCGCGACGAACGCCACGGTCGCGGCGAGCGCGAGCAGCAATGCTCGTCCGGTCAGGTGCATCTCAGCGGGGCACCGGCGTCGACCCGAGCAGTTCGTCGACCAGCGCGCTGTCGACGACGCCTTCCAGCGCCGCCTCCGGCGTGAGCGACAAGCGGTGCGCGATCACCCGCGCGGCGATCGCCTTCACATCGTCGGGCGCGACATGGTCGGCGCCATGGATGCCGGCATGGGCCCGTGCCGCGCGCAGCAGCCACATCGCGCCGCGGGTCGACAGACCGACCGACACCTGCGGATGCGAACGGGTCGCTGCGGCGAGCGCCAGCACATACGCGATGATCGCCGGCGACACATGCACCTGTTCGAGCGCGGCGCGCGCCGTCTGCAGGATGCCGGGGTCGAGCGCCGACAGCCGCACCGCCGCGGCCTCGCTGCGCAGCCCGTGCTCGCGCAGCACCATCGTCTCGAGCTCGAGCGCGGGATAGGTGAGGTCGATGCGCATCAGGAAGCGGTCGAGCTGGGACTCCGGCAGCGGGTAGGTGCCCTCGAACTCGTGCGGGTTCTGTGTCGCGATCACCATGAAATCGGGCGCCAACCGGAAGACCTCCCCTTCCGAGCTCACCTGCCGCTCCTCCATCGCCTCGAGCAGCGCCGACTGCGTCTTGGGACCGGCGCGGTTGATCTCGTCGACCAGCACCACATCGGCGAACAGCGGGCCCTTGCGGAACACGAACCGCGACTGCGCCGCGTCGTAGACATGCACGCCGATGACATCGCCGGGCATCAGATCGGCCGTGCCCTGGATGCGCTTGAAGGTGCCGCCGAGTGTGGCGGCGAGCGAGCGCGCGAGCAGCGTCTTGCCGAGACCGGGCACGCCCTGCATCAGGACATGCCCGCGCACCAGCAGCGCGATCGCCAGCGCTTCGACATGCTGCCCGTCGCCGACGACGGCTCTCCCGAGCTCGGTTTGCAGGGCGCGTTCGAAGGTCTGGATCGGGCCGTGCGACGGCGCTCCTCCGTGGTCGTTCATGCGGGCGGACTCCTCAGGCGTGTCAGAAGGTCATGCAAAGCGTCGAGCGGCACCGGCGCGCCGTCCTGCAACCGCCGGCGCCAGAGGCGCAGTTGCGCGATGTCGCGGGGCGCGGCATCGCCGTGCGTCTCCAACCATTCCTCCGGTGCGGCACGGGCGGACTCGGGCAGCCGCGTCAGGAAGGCGTCCAACAGGGCCTGGGACGCCGCGACCGGTTCCATCGCGCGCGCGAGCAACCGCCCCTCCGCCGCCACCAACGCCGCGGCGCCGGGCGGCCGCGCCGGCGTCGGCGGTGCGCGCAGACGGGTGCCACCGGCGATCCACGCGAGCCACAGCAGCATGAGCGCGGCGAGGGACGCGTGCAACCGCGGGTCGGCGAGCAGTCGTCGCATGTCGTACGGCTCCGGCGCGCCCTGCAGTCCGTCGTCGAAGATCACGACGCCGCCCGGCGCCAACGACCCGCGTATCAGGTTCGAGGCGAAGCGTGCGTTGTCCGCGCGGCCGAGCGCGCGGTTCGAGAACGGCGACGCCTGCGATGCGAGCACGACCCAGCCGTCGCCGCGCGGCAACACCCACGCGCCGTCGTCGCGGCCGCCGACCCCGACATCGGCGGTGCGCAGCAGCGCGAGCGCGCCGCGCCCGGGAGGCAAGCCTATCGCGCAGGGCGGCACGGTCCGGTCGGACACCGCCTCCACCGCGCGCACGCCCTCGAGCAACGGATGGTCCAACGCCGGCACCCAGCGCGAGACCTCAGGGGTCGCCAGGAAGGAACCGGTGCCCTGCCGCGTGCCGATGGCCTCGAGCCCGGTGAGCATGCCGATGTCGCCCGACAAGGAGCGCAGCTGCGCCCCGCTCGCCCAGTCCGGCGAATCGCACAGCGCAGCGAACACCAACAAGGTGTTGCCGCGACGCACCCAAAGATGCAGCGGGATCACATCGCGCGACAGCAAGGTGGTGGATCCGGGCAGCGTGACCACCAGCACGTTGCCGGTCGGGAAATCGCTGGTCAGGTCGTCGAGCGCACGGTAGTCGCTGCGCAGCGAGCGCGTACCGATGCGCGCCGACTGCAGCCATTCATGGAGCGCCGAGTAGCCGCCTGCACCCACCTCGAACGAGGTCGGGCGGGTCGCATCGCGGTCGGCAGGCGTGCTGCCGAAGGTGATGCCGTAGAGCAGCGCGAGCGCGGCGAGCGCGAGCAGCACGGCGCGCAGACGCGCCTTCATGCCGCGCGCCCCGCACCGCTCCGCGGCCACGGCCAACGGCGAGCGGCGCCCGTCGCCAACCAGCGGCTCGCGGCGCGCCGCGCCTGCGCGAGGACCGATGGCGAAGGCTCCTCGCGGCCGTAGGCCCCGATCTCGGCGGCCGAGGTGACGGCTGCGAGCGCTGCCCGGTCCGGGTCTGGCAGGCGCGCGCCGCCCTGCACCTCACGCGGCGTCAGCGGATCCGGCGTGACGATCGTGCCTGACTCGTGGAGGCGCGCGGCCACGGCGCGCAGCATCGCACCGGCGCGCTCACGCGGCGGCAACGCATCGAGCGCGGCGAGGTCGACGGGCGCGGCGCGCTGCACCGCCCGCCGCGGCTCGCGACGACGCCGCGACATGCGCAGGGCCAGCGCCGCGCGGATCTCCTGCACGAGCACGCTCGCCACCAACAACGCCGCCGTCGCGAACGCGATCCACGACACGGAGCTCCAGAGCCCGAGCGGCCACTCGACGCGCCGGCGGCGCTGCTCCTGACCGCGCTGCGTCGGATCGAACTCACCGATCAACGAACGCCACCAGCGCGCGAGGCGCGTGCGCGTCGACAGCTCACCGCGCGCCGCCGGGTCGAGCGATTCGATGATCGACTTCAGACGCAGCGAAGACAGCTGTCCGACGAAAGGTTTGGGTTCGGCGGCGGCCTCGACCAGCCGCAGCAGGTCGCCGAGCTGACGCAGCGTCATGCTGCCGTCCTCGCCGAGCCAGCGGCCGCGCATGCCGGGCAGCGGCCCCGCACCGAGCCGCATCGCGACCTCCGGGCAGGACACCGTGAGGCTCACCCGCTGCAGACCGAGCGGTTCGCCGACCACGGAGCCCCGCGCCGTGCGCAGACACAGCCGCAACTGCGATGCGAACTGCGGGGTGAGCGCATCCTCGATCGTCGTCGCGGGGAGGGTCATGCGGGCATCCCGTGGTGGCTCGGCCGCACCGACCGGGCCGGCCGTGCCCGACGCCGCGACGAACATCGCCGCGGTCCACGGACCGGCGCGACGATGCGGAGCGCGCCGCGGTGGACTCATGCCGCGGCAGTCTCGCGCTCGGCATGCCGGCGCAGCAGATCGGCGTACTGCGCGATGCCGAGCGCGGTCAGCAGCGGTTGGAACACCCCCGCGAGCAGCGCCGAGACGATGGTGAGCGCCAGCGTGGCGCTGCTGCGGTCGAGCCCGCCGCTCAGCTGCGCGAAGGCGAGCGCCGCCAGCACACCGACCACATAGAGCGCCAGCAACGCGCTGGAGGCCACACCGAGGATGGTCGCCGTGTGCCACCAGTTGTGGCGCACCAGCTGCAGCGAGCGGTCATAGGTCGCACGGATCCCACCCTCCTCCGCGGTCAGAACCGTGAGGCTCGGCCACAACGCGATGCCGAGGTAGACGCCCGGCGCCACGAGCAGCAGCATCCCCACCAGCACCAGAGTCATGGCCCCGACCACGAGGCCCAGCGAATGCGGCAGGCGACGCAAGGCCGCGACCGCGTCGGTCATGAACGGGCGCGGCGCGGCGCGCGCCACGCCGAGCTGACGCCGCACGATGAAGGTCCATACCCAAAGATTGGCGAGCGCCGCACCGCAGATGAGCAGCCACCACAGCGGATCCTTGGGCGCCCAGAGTTCGAGGCGCTGCCCGGAGAGCAGCTGGTATGCGGTGGGCAGGTTGCCTGCCACCACCGCCAGCAGCGACCAAGGCAGGCAGGCGAGCACCGTGCGACGGAAGAGCAGGAAGCCGGCGTCCAGCACTTCGCCGGCACTCGCCGGACGGTCGTAGGGGAAGATCTTCACGGCGGCCAATGTAGCAAACCCCGGTGCCCTAACCGAGGCGTCCGATGCCCGCCCGTGACAGACTTCACCGGATGCCTTCCCCGACACCGCCCGCCCCACCCCCACCGACACCCATGACCACCACCTCGAAGCCCGCTGCAACGCTTGCCGAGGCCGTCGCACGGGCCACAGGTGAGCTGAAGCCGCTGCTCGGGGACGAGGCGCGGCGTGAGGCCGAAACCCTGGTCCTGACCTGCCTCCATCTGCCACGCAGCGTGCTGATCACCGACCCGGCCCGCCCGCTCGATGCAGCCGAAGCCGTCCGGCTGGAGGGATGGACGGAACGGCGCGCCGACGGCGAGCCGCTCGCCTATCTCACTGGCGAGCGTGAGTTCTGGTCGCTGCCGTTCTCGGTATCGCCTGCCGTGCTGGTGCCCCGCCCGGAGACGGAGCTGTTGGTCGAACGCGCGCTGCATGCCGGAGATGCGTGGTGCGCGGCACGGCGCGTCGCGGAGCCGAGCGCCCCGGCGCTCGAGGCGCTCGACCTCGGTACCGGCTCCGGCGCGATCGCACTGACGCTCGCCGCCGCCCGGCCGGCGTGGCGCCTCACCGCGGTAGACCGGTCCCCGGAGGCGCTTTCGGTGGCGCGGGCCAACGCGGCACGGCTCGCGCTCCCAGATGTGAGCTTTCTGGAGGGCGACTGGTTCGGCCCGGTCGGCGATCGGCGCTACGCACTCATCGTCTCGAACCCGCCGTATGTCGCCGCCGACGACCCGGTGCTGCGGGGCGACTCGCTGCGGCACGAACCGCGCAGCGCGCTCACACCCGGGTCGGACGCGCTCGCGGCCCTGCACGCGATCATCGACGCGGCGCCTGCGCACCTGCTGCCCGGCGGTGCGCTGCTGCTCGAACACGGCGCGACGCAGGGAGAAGCGGTGCGCGTGCGGCTTGCGGGGCGGGGATACGCTGACATAGTCTCGCACCGCGATCCGGCGGGCCACGAGCGCGTCACCGAGGCGCGCCTGCCGCCGGACCCATCCCCCACGAGGTGACCCCATGACCGATGCCGCGCTGCCCGCCCTGCTGTTCTCGACCACCGCGGGCGACTTCACCGTCGAACTGTTCGCCAAGGACTCCCCGGAGACCGTGGCCAACTTCCTGCAGTATGTCGACGACGGCCACTACGACGGCACGATCTTCCACCGCGTGATCCCCGGATTCATGATCCAGGGCGGCGGCATGTCCTCGGGGATGGAGCAGAAGCCGACCCGCGCGCCGATCCGCAACGAAGCCACCAACGGGCTCGCCAACGCGCGTGGCACGCTCGCCATGGCGCGCACCAACGACATCAACAGCGCCACCGCGCAGTTCTTCATCAACCTGGTCGACAACGCGTTCCTCGACCACTCGCCCGGCAACTACGGCTACGCCGTGTTCGGCCGCGTGACCTCCGGCATGGAGATCATCGACGCCATCGCCGAGGCGCCGACCACGCGCCGCCGCGGCCATGCCGATGTGCCGGTCGACGAGGTGCTGATCGCGACCGTGCGCCGGGCGGAGGCCGCCTGACGGCCTCACCCGTCGCGGCCCTGCGGCGGGTCGGCGTGCGGGCCGTCGCCGCACGGGCGCTGCGATGGCTGCTGCGCGGCGCGCTGTGGGCGCTCGCGGCGCTGGTGATCTTCGTGCTGCTGCTGCGCTGGCTGCCGCCGCCCACCACCGCGTTCATGCTCGCCGACCGCATCGGCGCCGTGCTCGAGGGCGACTTCGGTTACCGCAACCGCTACGACTGGGTGCCGCTCGAGCGGATCTCGCCGCAGGCGGCGCTCGCCGTCATCGCCTCCGAGGACCAGCGCTTCCCGTTCCACACCGGCTTCGACTTCGAGTCGATCCGCAAGGCCGTGCGCTACAACGAGCGCGCAGCGGCGCGCGGGCGCCCGCTGCGCGGCGCGAGCACCCTCACGCAGCAGGTCGCCAAGAACCTGTTTCTTTGGTCAGGGCGCAGCTGGCCGCGCAAGGGCCTTGAGGCCGGCATCACGCTGCTGATCGAGGCGCTGTGGCCCAAGGAGCGCATCCTCGAGGTCTACCTCAACATCGCGGAGTTCGGCCGCGGCGTCTACGGCGTGCAGGCGGCGTCGCAGCGGTTCTTCAATAAGGACGCGAAGCGCCTGACGCGCCGCGAGGCGGCGACGCTGGCCGCCGTGCTGCCGGCGCCGAAGCGCTGGAAGGTCGACGCACCGCCCGCACGGGTGCTGCGGCGGCGCGACGCCATCATGACGCAGATGCGGCTGTTGGGCGGCCCCGCGTTCCTGAAGCAGCTGGACGACGAGGAGCCGCCGGTGCAGCAGCCGCGCGGCCGCTGACCCTGCACGGACCGCTGCCTCAGTAACCGAGGTTCGGCGCCAACCAGCGCTCGGCGTCCGCGACCGGTACGCCCTTGCGCCGTGCATAGTCCTCCACCTGGTCGCGGTCGACCTTCCCGACGGCGAAGTAGCGCGAGTCCGGGTGTGCCAGATACCAACCGCTGACCGCCGCGGTCGGGTACATCGCGAACGACTCGGTGAGCCGGATGCCTGCGTTGCGCTCGACATCCAGCAGACGCCACAGCGTCGCCTTCTCGGTGTGGTCCGGACAGGCGGGATAGCCGGGCGCCGGGCGGATGCCGCGGTACTGCTCCGCGATCAGCTGCTCGTTGGCGAGGGTCTCATCCGCGGCGTAGCCCCAGATCTCGCGCCGCACCCGCTCGTGCAGGCGTTCGGCCGCCGCCTCGGCGAAGCGGTCGGCGAGTGCCTTGAGCATGATCGCCGAGTAGTCGTCATGCGCCGCCTCGAAGCGCGCCACATGCTCCTCGATGCCGATGCCAGCGGTGACCGCGAACGCGCCGACCCAATCGGCGACGCCCGACCCGTGCGGCGCGACGAAATCGGCGAGGCACTCCTGCGGCTGGCCCTGCGGCTTCGCCTTCTGCTGCCGCAGATGGTGCAGCGTCGCGATGCGCTGCACGCGGGCGTCGTCGGCGTAGAGCGCGATGTCGTCGCCGACCGAGTCCGCGGGGAAGATCCCGACCACCGCGCGCACGGCGAGCCAACGCTCGGCGACCAACCGGCGCAGCATGCGTCGCGCATCGGCGTAGAGGTTGCTCGCCGCCTCGCCCACCACCGGGTCGGTGAGGATGTCGGGGAACTTGCCGGCGAACTCCCAGGCGTTGAAGAACGGCATCCAGTCGATGTAGCCGAGCAGTTCCTCCAGGCCTAGCTCGACCACCTGCACACCGGTGCGATGCGGAGCCACCGGCGGCGACGCGTTCCAGTCGATGCGGCGGCGTGCGGCGCGCGCCGCGGCGATGGCGAGCGCGGGCTGCTTGACGCTCTTGCCCGCGTGCTGCTCGCGGCGCAGCTCATGCTCCGCCGCGACCTTGGCGGCGAACGCAGGCTTGGCCGCCGGCGTGACCAGCGCCTGGCACACGCCTACGGCGCGTGAGGCGTCCTTCACATACACGACCGGCTCGCGGTACTGCGGTGCGATCTTGACGGAGGTGTGCGCCGGCGAGGTCGTCGCGCCGCCGATCAGCAGCGGTACCTTGAACCCCTGCCGCTGCATCTCGGCGGCGACATGAACCATCTCATCGAGCGACGGCGTGATGAGCCCCGACAGCCCGATCAACGCCGCGCCCTCGCGGCGCGCCACCTCGAGGATGCGCTCCGCCGGGACCATGACACCGAGGTCGATGACCTCGAAGTTGTTGCACTGCAGCACCACGCCGACGATGTTCTTGCCGATGTCGTGGACATCGCCCTTGACGGTCGCGATGACCACCTTGCCGTTGCTGCGCGCGCCGCCGCTGCGGCCGCGCTCGATGAACGGCACCAGGTGGGCGACCGCCTTCTTCATCACGCGCGCGCTCTTGACCACCTGCGGCAGGAACATCTTGCCGGCGCCGAACAGGTCGCCGACCACGTTCATGCCGTCCATCAGGGGCCCCTCGATGACCTCGATGGGCTGGGCGGCCGCGAGCCGCGCCTCCTCGGTGTCCGCGACCACGAACTCGTCGATGCCCTTGACGAGCGCGTGCTGCAACCGCGCCGCGACCGGCAGCGAACGCCATTCCAGGTCCGCCTCGCGGCGCACGCCGCCGTCGCCCTTGTAGCGCGCCGCCAGCGCAAGCAACCGCTCGGTGGCGTCGGGACGCCGGTCCAGGACCACATCCTCCACGGCGTCGCGCAGCTCCCGCGGGATCTCCTCGTAGATGGCGAGCTGACCCGCGTTGACGATGCCCATGTCCATGCCGTTGCGGATGGCGTGGTACAGGAACACGCTGTGCATCGCCTCGCGCACCGCATCGTTGCCGCGGAACGAGAACGACACGTTGCTCACGCCGCCGCTGACCTTCACATGCGGCAACCGACGCTTGATCTCGCCCGCCGCCTCGATGAAATCGAGGCCGTAGCGCGCGTGCTCCTCGATGCCGGTGGCGACCGCGAAGATGTTCGGGTCGAAGATGATGTCCTCGGGCGGGAAGCCGTCGGCGACCAGCAGCCGGTAGGACCGCTCGCAGATCGCGACCTTGCGCGCCACGGTGTCCGCCTGGCCCTGCTCGTCGAAGGCCATCACCACCACCGCGGCGCCGTAGGCGCGCACCAGCCGGGCCTGCGCGAGGAACGCCGCTTCGCCCTCCTTCAGGCTGATGGAGTTCACCACCGCCTTGCCCTGGACGCACTTGAGGCCGGCCTCGATCACGGTCCACTTGGAGGAATCGATCATGACCGGCACGCGCGCGATGTCGGGCTCGGTGGCGACGAGGTCGAGGAAACGCGTCATCGCCGCTTCCGAGTCGAGCATGCCCTCGTCCATGTTGACGTCGATGAGCTGCGCACCCGCGGCCACCTGCTGCCGCGCGATATCGAGCGCCGCCCCGTAGTCGTCCGCTTCGATGAGCTTGCGGAACTTCGCGGACCCGGTGACGTTGGTGCGTTCGCCGACGTTCACGAACAGCGTGTCGGGACCGATGTTGAACGGCTCGAGCCCGGACAACCGACATCGCACCGGCGGCGCGGCCGGCGGGCGGACGGCGATCCCGCGCACCGACTCGGCGATCAGCCGTATGTGGTCGGGCGTGGTGCCGCAGCAGCCGCCAACGATGTTGACGAGGCCCGATGCGGCGAACTCGCCGACGATCTCCGCGGTCTCGGTGGGCGTCTCGTCGTACTCGCCGAAGGCGTTCGGCAGCCCCGCGTTAGGGTAGGCGCAGACCGCGCAGTCGGCCAGCCGTGCGAGCTCGGCGACGTAGGGCCGCATCTCGCGCGCGCCGAGCGCGCAGTTGAGCCCGATGGCGAACGGCCGCGCGTGGCGCACCGAGTTCCAGAAGGCCTCGGTGGTCTGCCCGGAGAGCGTGCGTCCGGAGGCGTCGGTGATGGTGCCGGAGATGATCACCGGCAGGTCGAGCCCGCGCGCATCGAGCTCGGCGCGCAGCGCGAAGATCGCGGCCTTCGCGTTCAGCGTGTCGAAGACCGTCTCGACCAGCAGGAGATCGACCCCGCCGTCGACGAGCGCGGCGGTCGCCTCACGATACGCGGCGACCAGCTCGTCGAAGCGCACATTGCGCTTCGCGGGGTCGTTGACATCGGGCGAGATCGACGCGGTGCGGTTGGTCGGACCGAGCGCACCGGCGACGAAGCGCGGCTTGCCGTCGCCGGCGGTCAGCGCATCGGCCACCTCGCGCGCGAGCCGCGCAGCGCGGTGGTTGAGCTCGGGCACCAGGGCCTGCAGCCCGTAGTCGGCCTGCGCGATGGTCGTGGCGTTGAAGGTGTTGGTCTCGACGATGTCGGCGCCGGCCTCGAAGTAGGCGCGATGGATGTCGGCGACGATGTCGGGCCGCGTCAGCGTCAGCAGGTCGTTGTTGCCGCGCAGGTCGCGGCCGAAGTCGGCGAAGCGCGCACCGCGGTAGCCGGCCTCGTCGAGCCGATGACGCTGGATCATGGTGCCCATCGCGCCGTCGAGCACCAGGATGCGCGACGCCGCATCCTGCCGCAGCCGCGCGACGCGCGCGGCGCGCGCGACCTCGTCCACCGGCGTCCGCGTGAACGGAGTGGCTGCAGCGAGCACCTCGCCGTTCACGGGCGCGTCGCCGTGGCCGGGGCCGCCCGCGTGTGCGTGGCCGGGATGCGCGCAGCCGCTCATGCCCGGGGCCTGAGACCGAGCGCGTGGCAGATCGCGTAGGTCAGCTCGGCGCGGTTCAGGGTGTAGAAGTGGAACTCGTCCACGCCGTGCTGACGCAGCCGAGAGACCTGCTCGATGGCGACGTTGGCGGCGATCAGCCGCCGGGTGTCCGGGTCGTCATCCAGACCGGCGAACCGCTCGGCGAGCCAGCCCGGCACCTTGGCCCCGCAACGCGCCGCGAACCGGGCGACCTGCTGGAAGCGCGTGATCGGCAGGACGCCGGGGACCAGCCCCCCGCTGATGCCCGCCGCGGCGCAACGGTCGCGGAACCGCAGGAAGTCGTCGGTCTCGAAGAAGAACTGAGTGATGGCACGCGTCGCACCGGCATCGAACTTGGCGCGCAGGTTGTCGAGGTCGGACTCCGCCGAGACCGCCTCGGGGTGGGTCTCCGGATACGCCGCGACGGAGATCTCGAACGGCGCGACGCCGCGCAGGCCGGCGACGAGGTCGGATGCGTAAGCGAAACCGTCCGGATGCGGCCGGTAGCCCTCGCTGCCCTGCGGCGGGTCGCCGCGCAGCGCCACGATGTGGCGGATGCCCTCGTCCCAGTAGCGGCGTGCGATGTCGAGCACCTCGCCGCGCGAGGCCCCGACGCAGGTGAGGTGCGGCGCGCCGGTCAGCGCCGTCCGCTCCTGGATGCGGTGCACCAAAGAATGTGTCCGGTCGCGGGTCGAACCGTCGGCGCCGTAGGTGACCGACACGAAGCGGGGCACGAGCGGCGCGAGGCGCTGCACCGACTGCCAAAGCGTCGCCTCCATCGCGGCGTCACCCGGCGGGAAGAATTCGAGCGAGACGGCGGGTGGCTTCATGGCCATGTTCATGTTCATACGGGTCCTTCCTTGGAAACTCGGGCCTGGGCGACCAGCACATGGCGACCGTCGGCCTCGAGCGGCGCGACGGCGAGACATTCGAGGCCCTGCGCCGCGAGCAGCGCACGCAGCCGCGTGGGCGGTGCCGTGCCGTCCTGCTCCAGGAGTTCATAGGGCACGACGCACCACAGCAGACCGTGTGGCCGAAGCGCCGCCCGCAGGCGGCCGAACCACGCGGCAAGCTGCGCCGGAGCCTGCAGCTCACCGGGACGCGGGGCCTCGAAGCAGGCGTCGAAAGGCGCCGCATGCCGCAACTGACGGGCGCTGCCGATCTCGAACACGGCGCGGTCCGTCCCGGGCACATCCAGCGCGGCTTCGGACCACCGCTGCACGGCGGCACGCTCCTCGGCGGTGTCGGCACGCAGCGTGACCGTCGCCGCACGATGCGCCAACACCTCCAGCAGTTCGGGGTGGGCGACGCGGGCGAGCCACCGCGCCGGCGTCGCCGACGACTCCGCGTGCGGTGCGCCGAGCGCCGAACTGAGCGCGAGCGCCAGACTGCGTCCGAGGCGGCTCGGCAGCAGCCCCTCGCGCACGCTCGACTCGGCGGACTCCAGGGCGCGCAACCGTTCACGCGCCTCGCGCAACACGGGATCCGTCGCGTCGAGTCGGGACAACAGCAGCGCGACCGTCTCCGCGGCGAACCCGATATCCATGACAGGGAGGTACTCGACGCGCTGACCGCGACGAGCGCGACGGACCAAGCCCGCCGTGGCCAACTGCTTCAGCTGGCGGGAGACATTGGGTTCGCTGTCCGCTACTGCGGCTGCAAGCTCGGACACGCTTGTCGGCTGGTCGTAACAAAGGCGCAGCAACCGCAATCGCCCAGGATCCGATACCGCTCGCAACACTCTTGCCATGTCCTCGGCGGAGACCGTGTCAGCCACCTCAGTGATGATTGTTGAATTTCGCAACATTGTATAAATCTTACGCGCGCATCAGACGCCTGCCAACCCCTAGAGAGCAGGTTGCAGATCCGACTTCACGATTAGTTTCAATTGAAACTATAATCGCCCCATGAACAACCCCCTCCCCCCGACCGCCAATCCCATGGGTCTCGACGGCTTCGAATTCGTCGAGTTCGCCGCCCCCGATCCGACCGTCCTGGAGCGCGCCTTCACGCTGCTCGGCTTCGAGGCAGTCGCGAAGCACCGCTCGAAGGACGTGACGCTGTACCGCCAGGGCGGCATCAACTTCATCCTCAACCGCGAGCCGCACAGCCAGCCCGGCTACTTCGCCGAGGAGCACGGCGCCGGCGCCTGCGGCATGGCGTTCCGGGTGCGCAACGCGCAGCACGCCTACGCGCGCGCGCTGCAGCTCGGCGCGCAGCCGATCGACATGCCCACCGGACCGATGGAGCTGCGCCTGCCGGCGATCCGCGCCATCGGCGGCGCGGCGCTATATCTCATCGACCGCTACGGCGAGGGCGTGAGCATCTACGACTTCGACTTCGAGTGGCTGCCGGGCGTGCCGCGCGCGCCGCGCGGGGTCGGCCTCACGCACATCGACCATCTCACGCACAACGTCTATCGCGGCCGTATGGCGCACTGGGCCTCGTTCTATGAGCGCCTCTTCAACTTCCGCGAGATCCGCCACTTCGACATCCACGGCGCGCACACCGGTCTGCAATCGCGCGCCATGACCGCGCCCGACGACAAGATCCGCATCCCGCTCAACGAGGAAGGCGGCAAGGGCGGCGGCCAGATCGACGAATACCTGATGCGCTTCAACGGCGAAGGCATCCAGCACATCGCGCTCGCCAGCAGCGACCTCTGCGCGACCGTCGATGCGCTGCGCGCGCGCAGCGTGCCGCTGATGACCGCGCCGCCCGAGACCTACTACGAGATGCTCGAGGAGCGGCTGCCGGGCCACGGCCAGCCGGTCGGCACGCTGCGCGAGCGCGGCATCCTGCTCGACGGTACCACGCAGGGCGAGAAGCGCCTGCTGCTGCAGATCTTCTCCGAGTGCCTGTTCGGCCCGGTGTTCTTCGAGTTCATCGAACGCAAGGGCGACCAGGGCTTCGGCGAGGGCAACTTCAAGGCGCTGTTCGAGTCGATGGAGCGCGACCAGCTGCGGCGCGGGGCGTTGAAGGCATGAGCGGGCTGCGCGGCATCCACCACGTCGCCTACCGCTGCCGCGATGCGGCCGAGACGGTGCGCTTCTACCAGGACATGCTCGGCATGGCCTTCACCACGGCGTTCGCCGAGGACCGCGTGCCCTCGACGCACGAGCCCGACCCCTACATGCATGTGTTCCTGGACGCCGGCCGCGGCAACGTGCTCGCCTTCTTCGAGCTGCCGACCCGCGAGCCGATGGGCCGCGACCAGAACACTCCGACCTGGGTCCAGCACATCGCCTTCGAGGTCGAAAGCCTCGAGGCGCTGGAGTCGACCCGTCAAAGATTGATCGCGCGCGGCATCGAGGTGGTGGGGCCCACCGACCACGGCCTCTTCCGCTCGATCTATTTCTTCGATCCCAACGGCCACCGGCTCGAGCTCACCGTCGACACCGCCACCCCGGAGATGACGCGCCGCGCCCGCGAGGTCGCCCCGGCGATGCTCGAGGAATGGAGCCGCACCAAGCGCGCGCCGCGCCACGCCTCCTTCCTGCACGAGACCGAGTTCGCGGGCGACACCGCGACCACCGGCACGGAGACGCCGCGATGAAGCTCGCGAGCCTCGCCGGCGGTCGTGACGGCCGCCTCGTCGTCGTCTCGCGCGACCTCGCGCGCATGCTGCCCGCGTCCGGCATCGCGCCCACGCTGCAGGCCGCGCTCGACGACTGGGAGCGCTGCGCCCCGCAGCTCGCGGCGCTCGCCACCGCGCTCGAGGGCGGCGCGGGCGACGCGTTCGATCCGCGCGCCTGCGCATCCCCCTTGCCCCGCGCCTACCAGTGGGCCGACGGCTCGGCCTATGTGAACCATGTCGCGCTGGTGCGTCGGGCGCGCGGCGCGGAACTGCCGCCGTCGTTCTGGACCGACCCGCTCATGTACCAGGGCGGATCGGACGGTTTCCTCGGACCGCGCGAGGACATCCCGCTGCGCGATGCCGCATGGGGCCTCGACTTCGAGGCCGAGGTGGCGGTGGTGACCGGCGATGTCCCGATGGGCGCCGATACCGCCACCGCCGCGCGCGCCATACGCCTGGTGATGCTGGTCAACGATGTCTCGCTGCGCGGCCTCATCCCCGACGAGCTCGCCAAAGGATTCGGGTTCTTCCAGTCGAAGCCTGCGTCGGCCTTCTCGCCGGTCGCGGTGACGCCGGAGGAGCTCGGCGACGCCTGGGACGGCAGCCGGCTGCACGGCGCCCTGGAGGTGCGGCTCAACGAAAAGCCCTTCGGCCGCGCGGATGCGGGCGTCGACATGACCTTCGGCTTCCCCGAGCTCATCGCGCACGCCGCCAAGACGCGCGCGCTCGCCGCGGGCACGATCATCGGCTCGGGCACGGTCTCGAACCGCGACGCCGACGGCGGTCCGGGACGGCCTGTGGAGGAAGGCGGCCGCGGCTACTCCTGCATCGCCGAACAGCGCACGGTGGAGACCCTGCGCGAGGGCAAGCCGCGCACCCCGTTCATGCAGGCGGGCGACCGCGTGCGCATCTCGATGCGCGATGTCGGCGGCAGCGAGATCTTCGGCGCGATCGATCAACGCGTCGTCGCGTCCGGTCCGCACCGCTGAACGGCGACATGGCCGGCGACATCGCGGATCCGCCTGCGACCGCAGCCGCGGACACTCCCGCCGACCCGCTGCTGCTCGAGCGCTTCCTGCCCTACCGGCTGTCGGTGCTCTCGAACCTCGTCAGCGGCCGCATCGCCGCGCACTACTCGCAGCGCTTCGGCCTCGGCATCCCCGAGTGGCGCGTGATGGCGGTGCTGGCGCAGGCGCCCGGGCTGTCGGCGGCCGAGGTGGCCGCGCGCACGGCGATGGACAAGGTCGCGGTGAGCCGCGCCGTCGCCGTGCTGCGGCGCACAGGTCGTCTCGAGCGTAGCGACGACACGCAGGACCGGCGCCGTTCACGGCTGCGGCTTTCGGCGGCCGGCGCGGCCGTCTACGACCAGGTGGTGCCGGTCGCGCGACGCCTCGAGCGGGAACTGCTCGACTCTTTGACGCCGTCCGACCGCGATGCGCTCGATCGCATCCTTCGGGTCCTGCTGTCGAAGGTACAATCCGCGGCCGGACGCACCGCCGAAGATCTCCCCGAGGAGTCCCGACCATGCCAGGATCCATCCCCCGCCAGCGCCGCCTCCTGATCGACGGCATCGTCCGCGCCGCGCGCGGGCTCAAAGGCACCCCGTCCGCTCCGCTGCTGCGCCAGTACTTCGCCGGCGTCGGCGAAGAGGACCTCGCGGCACGGTCGCCGCGCGAACTCGCGTCGCTGGCCGCCGCGCATGCCTCGCTCGCCGCGCGCCGCAGACCGGGTGAGACGCTGGTGCGCGTGATGCCCCCGCTGGCCGAAGGGGAGCCCGGCGCGCGCCCCACCAGCATCGCCCTCGTGGTCACCGACGACCGCCCCTTCCTGGTCGACTCGATCGGCCTCGCGTTCGCGCGTGCCGGGGTGGCGGTCCACATGCTCATCCACCCCGTGCTGCAGCATCGCGGTCGCGCGGAATCCTGGCAGCTGCATGAGATCGACGCGCAGTTCGATGCGGACGATCGCGCACGACTCGAGGCTTCGCTGCAGGCCGGCCTCGCCGATGTCCGGGTCGCGGTGGACGATTGGCGCGCGATGCGTCGCCGGGTGCTCGAGGCGGCGCAGACGCTGACCGTCTCGCGCCGCGGCGCGGGCGAAGCGGTCGCGCTGCTCGAATGGATGGAAGGCGCGCACTTCGTCTTCCAGGGCTATCAGCGTCTGCGGCTGCGCCGCGGCCGCGGCAGCGACCGGCTCGTGGCGGTGCGCGGCAGCGGCCTCGGCGTGCTGCGCGACGGACACCCGTCCGGGAACGGATCCGCGGGCGCCGACGGCGGCGGGACGCTGCGCGCTGCGGTGCGCTCGGAGGAGCCGCTACGCGTCAGCAAAGCGTCGCGCCGCTCCACCGTGCACCGACCGGGCCATCTCGACCAGGTTGCTGTCAAGGAATTCGACGCGGCCGGCCGCGTGGTCGGCGAGCACCGCTTCGTCGGCCTGTGGACCTCGACCGCCTACTTCGCCTCGCCCGCCGAGATCCCGGTGGTGCGGCGCAAGGTCGCCGCGGTGGTCGAGCGATTCGGCCTCGACCCGAAGAGCCACGAC
>Ga0209985_10000583_pt1 | contig 39078 bp, 31 predicted proteins | sample NOAtaG_FD_187305 | JGI IMG/M metagenome (GOLD analysis project Ga0209985, IMG submission 187305) | Freshwater lake microbial communities from Lake Erie, under a cyanobacterial bloom - NOAA_Erie_Diel6S_1000h metaG (SPAdes) (version 2) | ecosystem: Environmental > Aquatic > Freshwater > Lake ...
TCGGCGCCGGCGACGCCGGCGTTGTTGACGAGGAAGTCGAGCCGTCCGAACTCGGCGAGCGTGCGGTCCACCGCGCGCCCGAGGGCGGCCTCGTCACCGGCATCCACGTCGGCCATCATGAGGACGCGCTCCTGCGGCCGGTAGTACCCGATGTCCTCGAGCTCGCGGATGATGCCGTCGCGCATCTCGCGCAACTGGTCGTCGCGCCGGGCCGTGAGCATGACGCGCGCGCCGGCGATGGCGAGCAGGCGCCCGAGCTGGCCCCCGATGCCGGCGGAGCCGCCGGTGATGAGCGCCGTCTTGCCGAGGTGCAGCCCCATCAGCGACTCGATCCACCCGAAGGTCGCCTTGTGGGAGCCGGTGGCGTCCACGATGCTGGGCGGGAGGTACAGGTTGACCTGGTTGATGCGCCGCTTCGTGTAGAGCAGCCGTGCCGCCTGGCTGGCGGCGAACGGCAGCCCTTCGTCCTCCGCGTTGGTCCAGCGCACGATCTGGTTCGACCACTCGACGGTCTTCCGGGCGCGCATGCGGACCTGCACCTCGGACTCGTCGCGCCAGATGCGGACGAGTTCCTCCATCGCGGCGCGCAGGATGTCGGCATAGGCGTTGGCCCCGCCGTCGGACCCGTTGCTGAGGAACACCGTCCGGGGATACGACCCGCGCGGCGCGGCGGTCTTCCAGAAGCGCGTGAGCTCGCGGGCGATGGCGAGCGCCCCGCAGAGCTCGGCCGTCAGGAAGGCGTCCACCTCGGCGTCCGTGGCCTCGGCCAGCGGGGCGTGGAAGCGCCAGGCGCCGAAGGCAGGCATCACGATCGCCCCGTGGAGGACGCCCTCCCGCGCCCGCTGCTCGGCGAGCACGGCGGACAGGGTCTCGGGACGGCGTCGGTCGAACAGCACCGGAGTGATGCGGCGGTCACGGTCGTCGGGCTGCAGCGCGGCCTGTGCCGCCTGCACGCCCTCCTCGGAGCCGAGGCCGAGGAGGACGTGCGCGCCGCACCCCGCCTGGATGCGCGAGACGGTGAGCGCGTCGGCAACCTGATCGCCGGCGGCGACGAGGATCGTGACGCCGCCGCCGTCCACCGTGCGCAGCTCGGGGCGCGAGACGAACGTCGAGCGCGACTCCTGCCGCACGGTCATGCCGTGCGTCACCTCGAGGGTATGGTTGTTCAGGGCGGCCGACTCCTCGCTGCCGAGGAAGACGATCGCGTTGGCGACGTCCTCGACCGTCGGCAGCTGGACGGGGGTCCCGTCGGGTGCCTGGCGCGCGAGGGTCATGAGGGACGTCATCTCGGCGTGCGTCGTGCCGGCCGGCGCCTGGCGCAGGCCGTCCATCGCCGCGAAGACGTTGCGGATCCGCTCGCTCTCGATCGGCCCGGGGAAGACGGTGTTGACGCGGATGCCCCGAGGCCCGAGTTGCAGCGACAACTGCCGGGAGAACGCGTTCAACGCCGCCTTGGGAAGCACGTACGCGGCCCGGCCGTAGTACTGCGTGCGCGAGAAGATCGTCGAGACGTGGATGACCGACGCGCCCGGCCTGAGGTGCGGGGTGACGGCGCGGACGACGTTCCACGACAGCCCGAGGAGGTTGCCCGCCGCGTCGCGTGCCGTCTCGGTGTCGGCGCTGCCCTGCGCCCGCAGGAGCTCGAGCTCGTCGCGCGTGAGCGGGACGTCCTCCAGCGTCTGCTTGGGCCCGGCCGATCCGGCGTTGTTGACCACCACGTCGATGCGGCCGAACTGCTGCATCGCGGCCTCGATCCCCCACCGCACCTGCCCAGGATCGGCGGCGTCGAACGGCAGCACCGCGGCGGCCTCCGCGCCGGCGCGCGTGCGCTTGAGGAGCCGCTTGCGGGCGTCCTCGAGCTTCGCGCGGTTGCGCCCGACCATGATCACCGTCGCTCCTTCCTCGAGATAGCGGCGGGTGATGGTCTCGCCGATGTTGCCGGCCGCCCCCGTGATCAGCGCGATCTTGCCGGCGAGCCGGCCGCCGCGGGCCGCGCCGACCTTTGCCCGGGTCGTCGTCTTGCGCTTGGGCACGTCCGGGGTGGCGTCGAGTTCCTTGGGGCGGCGGGGCATGGACCGGCGGGGCTGGGGGACGCGGCGAGCGAGTACGCGGCGGGGCGCGCGGGCGGATCAGGCGTGGGCGCGGGCGGCCCACTCCTGGTAGAGCTCGTCACGGCTGGTGAGGCCGAGACGCGGCAAGGCATGGTTCACGACGTACGTGGCACCGGCGTGGGTGTTGTCCCACATCGCCTGATGCGCGGCGGGCAGCTCGTGCCACGCGACGACCGTCGGCTCGGTCACCTCGAGCTGGCCGGCGGCGATCATGTCGTTCATCCGCACGACCTCGTACGCGTTGCACAGGTGCGTGCCGGCGATCGTGGCGGTCGGCATGAGGATGCGGCGCTGCCGCATCCAGACCTGCGGGGCGTAGAACGTGTAGCGGCGGCCGGCCATGTCCTCGCAATACACCACGCGCCCCGTGAACGGCTTCACAAGCGACGTCGAGGCGGCGAGCGCATCGTGGCCGGCGCGCTCGATGACGAGGTCCGGATAGCCGCGCGGGTTGTCGGCCGAGCGCAGGAACCGCCCGACGGCGCTGCCGAACGGCTTCATCGTGCGCTCCTGGAAGTCGCGCACCGCCTCCTTGAAGCGCGCCGTCTCGCGCTTCGCGTCGGGGAGCGGCGGGAGGGCCGAGGGCCAGTCGAAACCGTCGCCCTCGCGGCGGCGGAGGTCTTCGAGCGACACCACGCCGCGCACCGCGTCGCCGAACCCGAGCGACTGCACGAACTCGCGCTGCGCGTCGGTGGCGGTGGCGACGACGAGTCGCCCCCCCGCCGCGCGCACGGCCTCGATCGCCTCGAGACCCACCGGGTCGAGCAGGTCGGCTGTGCCGGCGCCGTAGTAGAGCAGGACCGCCTCGCCCGCGCGCAGGCGCGCGCGCCGGAGCATGACGTCGGGGGCGACCGCCCCCGCCTTGCCGACGAAGGAGAACCAGTAGCCGCTCGTCGCCCCGTAGAACGTGAGCGTGCCCCCCTCGGCCAGCATCTGGAAGGAGCGCGGGAAGGCCTCCTGCCCCGCGTGCGACACGGCGTAATCGGCCAGCCGCCCACCCGTCTGGGCGCGCATTGCCTCGAGCAGCGGCACGCCCGCGCGCTCCCACGCGGCGATACCGGCGGGATCGCCCGGCACCGGCGTGAAGGCGCCGACCCACGCGGCATCCTTGCGGTTGATCGCACCGACGGCGCCTTGGGCCTTCACGAAGGCGGCGCGATCGGGGTTGGAGACGAGCCCGACGGCGTCGAGCCCGTTGCGCGCCGCCGACTTGAGGGCCTCGAGGCCGGTGCCGGTGGCGGCGCCCTCGACGAAGATGGTCTTCCCGGCCTCGACCTGCAGGGTCGTGAAGAGCGCGCGCACCACGGTGCCGAGGTTGAGCACGTACGATCCGGCCGATTCGAGCGTGAGATCCGGCGGCAGCGGATGCAACTGCGGTGCCTGCGCCAGCAGGAACTGCTGGTGGCTGCCGGTGTCGGTCTCGTAGCCCTGGATCGCGAAGTCGGCGTACATCGGGTCCCGCGCCGCGAGCGGCGAGAGGAGGTCGCTCTGGCCCGAGTAGATCGTCACGAGATCGCCGACCTTGAGTCGCCCTTCCCGCTTCGCCTCGGCGCCCAGCGAAGCGACGAGCCCCACGCCGCCCGAACCGGTGACCTGGTAGTCGAGATCATGGTTCTCGAACGGCGAGACGGGGATGCCGGTGATCGCCCAGATGTCGTTGAAGTTCACTTCCGACGCGAGCACGTACACCACCGCCTCGTTCGGTCCGGGCGTGGGCACCGGCACGAGGATCTCGCGCTCGGCGTCTCTGGGGAGACCGTGCGCGTTCGCGCCGGTGGCCGGGTCCTTCACCACGGCGTGCCCGTACTGCCACTCGGGGATCGGCGTGAGGCCGGGGAAGAACGGGCTCCCCACCGGCAGCAGCGTGCCGGCGGCGACGAGCGCGGGCACGTGCTCGGGCGTCGGCGCAGTGGCGCGACGGGTCGGGAGCGGGGCGCTGCGCTTGTCCTGGAAGGCCTGAATGCCCGCCTTGCCCCCAGCGGGATCAATGACGGCCTCGGCGAAGAGGCGCGCCTCGCGCTCGAGGCCGGTGTCGAAGCCGAGCGTCCATCCGGTCCGCACCGCGTCCAGGATGCGGGCGGCCACGGGGCCGCGCCCGACGGCGTCGGCCTGCGCGAGCAGGCGGCGCGTCTCGGCATCGGCCAGCGCGCCGTCGAGCGTGGCGCGCCCGGGAGCCTTCCACGCCGAGGCCGCGGTCTTGCGGGCCGCGAAGGTGCGGGCCACGAGGCCGTCGCCCCGGGGCGCCGCGACGTACTCGGCCGCGAGACGCACGGCGAGCGACACGACGTCGTCGGCGTCGCCGGCGATGGCCTGCACGAGGCCGTCGGCCGCGAGGTCGTCGGCGCCGTAGGTGCGGCCCCCGACGACGTATTCGAGCGCGCGGACGATGGGCTGCGCATGGCCGGCGAGCTCGAGCAGCCGCGGCAACCGCTGGGTGCCGCCGTAGCCGGGGAGCAGGTTGAGGCGCACCTCCGGCTGGCCGAACGTCGCGTGCGCCTCGGCGACGCGCACGTGGCAGGCCATCGCGAACTCCATCCCGCCGCCGAGCGCGACGCCGTTGATCGCGGCGATCGCAGGCTTGTCCATCGCCTCGATCTTCCGGAAGGCGAGGTGCGCGTTGTTCGGCAGCGGCAGCGCCTCTTCGAGGGTGCGCACTTCCTCGAGCAGCTGGCGGATGTCGGCGCCCGCGACGAACGACGCGGTCCCCTGCCCTGTGAAGACGACCGCCTTCACGTCGTCGCGCCGCGCGACGTGGTCCACGACGATGTTGAGCTCGTCGAGCGCGCGCTCGTTGAGCGCGTTGACCGGCGGGTTGGTGACGGTCACCACCGCGACGCGCGCGTCGCGCGTCAGCGGGTGGTACTGGATGCGGAAGTAGCGGTAATCCTCGAAGAGCTGCTGCTCGTCGGCCACCTTCTGGCGCGCGAGCCAGTCGGTGACGATCGCGCGGAGCTCGGCGATGCTCTCCGGGTTGCGCAGGGTCGAGGCATCGCCGACGTCGGTCCCCTCGACGATCGCGCGGACCATGCGCCGCATGTACTTGCCGCTGCGCGTCTCGGGAAACTGCGAGACCTCGATGAAGTCCTCGGGAACGGCGGTCGCCCCCTTCTCCTGGCGGACGATCTCGATGAGGCGCCGGCGGTCGTCGCTCGTCAGCCGCCGACCGGGGGCGGGCTTCACGAAGGCGAGGGGGGTGAGCCCCTTCTGCGCATGCGGCGCGCCGACGACGATGACGTTGCCCACCGGGGAGTCCGGGTTCACCTGCTTGTCGCGCAGGATCGCCCCCTCGATCTCCTCCGTCCCGAGCCGGTGGCCGGAGACGTTGATGACGTCGTCGGAGCGGCCGTGCAGCGAGAAGCCGCCGTCGGCGTACTGCACCGCGAAGTCGCCCTGCGTGTAGGCGGTGCGGCCCTGCCAGCGCGTCCAGTACGTCGCGGTGTAGCGGGCGAGGTCGCCCTTCCACGCGGGCGCCACGCGCGGCCCGTCCACGACGAACCCCTCGGCGTCGCCCCAGATCGTGCGACAGAGGTACGGGTACGGCGCGCCGATGACGATCTCGCCCTTCTCGCCCAACTCGGCCGGCCGCGCGACGACGCGGCCGTCGGGCCCGGGCTCGCTGTCGGCGACCCAGACATCGCCCTCGATCCACGGGAGCGGGTACGTGTGCGCGTCGGCGCGCAGCGGGAAATCGCCGTTGCCGAACAGGTGCGTCCAGACGATGCCGCCGTGCTCCGTCGCCCAGTACGAGTTGATGTACCACGGGGTGACGAGCTCCATGCCGAACTGCTGCACCGTCGGCGACGTGGGCTCGGCGCAGAAGGTCGCCACGCGCAGCGAGTCGAGTGCGTACTGCTTGACGTCGGCCACGTTCTGCGGGTCGGTCATGACCGTCTTGAGGAAGGTCACGCCGGCCTTGAAGATCTTCACGCCGTAGCGCTCGATGATGCTCGCGAAGCGGCCGGCGCTCGGGAAGACCGGCGCCCCTTCGCCGATGACGGTCGTGACGCGCGTCGCGAGCGCCGCGCAGAGCATGTAGCTCTGCCCGGTGATCCAGCCGGGATCGGCGACGACGTACATGACGTCGCCCGGCGCGGCGTCGAAGACCACCTTCATGGTGTGCGCCACGCCGCTCACGTAGCCGCCGTGCACGTGGACCACGCCCTTGGGCTTGCCGGTCGAGCCCGACGTGTAGATGAAGAAGAGCGGGAACTCGGCATCCACCACCGCCGGGGGCGACGACGCCCACACGGCTTCGACGAGCGCGCGGTCGTCGAGCGTGAGGAGGTCGGCCTCGCCGGCCACATCGAGCCCCGCGCGGCGCGCGTGCTCGACGATGGTCGTGAGCGCCTGTGCGGTGAGCTCGTGCGCCCAGCGGTCGCGCTCGTCGCGCCAGACGAGGTCGGCCTGGCCCGTGTGCCGCACCACGATGACGGCGTCCACGCGCGGCGGCGTCGCGACCAAGGCCGACGCGATCGCCGTGCGGATGCGGCTGGCTTCGGCCGCCAGCACGCCGGCCTGCGCCTCGAGGGCGCGGCCGACGCCACGCATGACGTCGGAGCGCTCGAGGGTGATCTCGCCCCGCACCGCCTCGGCGGCGCCGGCGAGGATCGCCTCGCGCAGCGCGTCGGTGATGCCGAGCCCTTCGACGGCGCGGCGCACGGCGGACAGCGCCACCTCGGCGGGGACGTAGTTGTCGAGCGCCGGGTCGGTGTACGCCTCCTTGAACGGCACGACCTGCGCGTTGCGGTAGCCGCCGTCGGCGGTGACCACGATGCGGGCACCGGCGTTGTGGATGCGGTCGGAGAGCGTCTTGTCGGAGAAGCCGCCGAAGACCGGCGTGTACACCAACCCGAGGCGCTTGCAGGCCGCCGTCCAGTACACCTGCTCCGGGATGTTGGGCATGTTGAGCGCGACCCGGTCGCCGCGCCGGAGCCCCAGGTGCTGCAGGGCCACCGCACACTTGGCCGTCTCGAGCAACAGGCGCTTGCGGCTGACCGCGTACGACACGACCGGTCCGCCGCGCCCGCCGTCGAGCGACTGGTCCCAGCGATCGCCCTCGAACAGCAGCGCCGCTTCGGCGCCGTGGCCGGCGAGCACGTGGCGATCCACCTCGTTGAAGCACGCATTGGTGAGCCCGCCGGCGAACCAGCGGTAGAACGGCGCCTCGGTGTCGTCGAAGGCCTTCGCCCACGGCTCGTGCGCCTCGGGGTAGGCGACCACCACCGGGGCCCCCGTGCGCGCGTCGTAGCCCTGCCAGCGGTGCTCGGCGTCGTCCCACGCGATCCACGCCCCGTGCATCCCCACGGCAGAATCGAACCAGTGGATCGTCCGCTTCGCGATGGCACCGTGATACGCCCCGGGATCGTGCCGGCAGGCCTCGCGCTGCGCCTCCCACTCGGCGCGCGTGCGGATGGGGTTGCGGCGGGCCACCGGCGGAGCGACCGGCGACACTGGCGCGGGTGCGCGGCCCGACGGCAGCGACTCCCCGGTGGTAATCCCCATCGTGGCGTGGACGCTGGAGGTGCAGTGACGGCCGTGCGGCACTCCGCACGCGTCGGAGGCCCGCCGTGGCAGAGAACGTACCAGCAACCGCCGACTAGGGTAACTGCCCAAGGAGACGGGACGCGCACCGGTCGTCGCGGTCGTCGTGCGCGCGGCGCACCGGGCGACGCGGCGCCGCATCGCGCGTCGTGGCACGGCACGCCTTCCGCTGCATACCCGGGGTGGGACTCGAACCCACACGCTCCTCGCGGAACAGGAGATTTTAAGTCTCCCGCGTATCGCCAGTTTCGCCACCCGGGTGCTCGTCCCAGAATGCCGAACGGGGATGGCGATTCGCCACCCCCGTCCGAGACCTGCAGAGCGGGAGACGGGACTTGAACCCGCGACCCCAACCTTGGCAAGGTTGTGCTCTACCAACTGAGCTACTCCCGCGTCCCTGAAATGTGGCGGGGGCGACGGGCAACGGGCAAGCCACCCGGGCGACTACCCCTCGCGTTTCCGCCCGCCGGTCGTGCCACCGCCCGCCCCCACCGCGTTCGTCGCGTACCAGATGCTGTAGGCCAGCAGGCACGCCAGCGTGGCGTCACCGCCATTGGCCGAGGCGCGCCCATCGGGCTCGACCCGCTCGGCGGCGAAGCCCTCGTGCAGCGGGGCGCGGCGCAGCCACTCGAGCACCTCGTCCGCGTCCGGACCCATCAGCCGCGCGCACTGGTCGGTCAGCATGGTGACCGGTCGTGCCGCCAGCGCCTTCATCGTGCGTCGGTACGTGGCGTCCGTCCGCGCGCAGAACTCGAACTGGGGAAGCCACCCGAGACTCGCGCCCGCGAGGTCGTCGCCCGCCTGGCCCCCGAGCAGGTCGCTCGCCGGCGCGAACTGCTCGCCCCCCGGGCCCTTCCGCACGAAGTGCTTGCGAGCCGCCTGACGGACCGCCGTGGCGTCGGCCACCTCCTTCGCCGACTCCTCGTCGAGCGTGCGGGTGAAGACCTCGAGCGCGAAGGCGGCCGCGGCGTTCGCGTGCAGCGTCCATGGATGCGGGGCGGGCTCACCGGCGGGAGTGACGTCGGTCGCGTAGAGCGGCACCGAGGGGTGCCGCCGCGCCTGCAGGTCGTCGTGACATAGGTAAAGCGTGTCCCCGACCACCGCGTCCTCGACGATCTGGTCGTCCTCGGTGTCGCGGACGTAGCGGTCGATCGCGATCGGGTAGGCGGCCACCCCCTCGAGCGCGAACCCCGGCTCGAAGAGCGTGCCGTCGAAGTAGGCCGTCCCCTGGCCCGGGGCGTAGCCGTGCAACTCGCAGAGCCGCAGCAGGAGCTCCTTCGCGAGCCCGGCATCGGCGAGCTGCACGGCCGGGAGCGTCCACAACAGCGCATCCGCGTCGCGCACGGTCACGCCCGCCCCATGCCACGGAACGCGCGTCCGCACGCAGTAGAAGTGCGCGTCGTCGAGCGCCCGGCCCACGGCGAAGAAGTAGCCGAAGAGCAGGTTGCGCATCATGACGCGGTCGAGCCCCTCGTGGCCGGTGCTCTGTTCGAGGCCGCGCAGCGCGTCGCGCGTGCGGGCGAGAAGGTCACGCCACCCGCGCCGCCGCAGCACCAGCGCCGAGGCCCGGGCACCGTCCCGCTCGGGACCGGCGGCGCAGAAGAAGGCGACGTCGTGCGAGGCCCCCGGTGCCGCCGTGAAGGCGCGGCCGATCGCGTAACGCGGGGCGGCACCGTCGGTGACGCGCGTCGTCGCGACCCCGTCGGCGCACCACGCGAGCGCCGCGACGCCCGGCAGCGCGGCCCCCTCGAGCAGGACGAGGCCGTCCGGGGTCGCCTCGGCGCGCGCCGCGTCGTCGAAGGGCCGCGGCGTGCGCACCCGCTGCTGGCGGTGCCCCAGCGTCCCCTCGATGGCGAGTTCGATCTCGGCCGGGAAGCGGCCGCGATTCTCGACCGCGAGCGCGTACACGAAACCCGCCCCGTCCGCGTCGCGGCCGGTGGGCGCGAAGATCGTGCCGCGCACGACGAGGTCCCCCACCGTGGCCGTGAACGTGGGCAGCCACTCGAGTGCCCGTTCCCACGCGAGGCCCGAGGCCCCGAGCGGTACGACCTCCCCGTTGACGCGCAGCACCGGCTGGGCGAGCGCCGGCCCCGTCCCCGCCATGAAGTCGGCGTGGCCCGCGAACTCGATCGCGGCACGCGAGCCCCGGTGCAGCATCCCGACGCAATGCACGGAGGCATCGGCCGGATGGATGCAGGGGAGCGACAGCCAGTGGTTGCCGGTGACGATCCAGGGGAGGGCGGGAATCGGGTGCACGGTCGCAATCTACCGCCCGCCAGGCGGGATCGGCGCATGACGCACCGGGTATCTTTCCGCGCCATGGCGATCCCGACCTGCCCAGCCCGGTCCCCGGCGGCCCGCACGACGACGTTCCTCCTGCTGGCGGCCGCCCTCGCGGCCCTGCCGGCCGAATCGGCCACGGCGCAGCGTGTCCTCGATCCCCTGGGCGATGCCTCGCTACCGCGACCGGGCCAGGTACGCGTCGGGCTGGGCGGGCGGTGGGACTGGTTCGACTCGCAACTGGCGGCGACGCCGGGCGGCGCCCGGATACCACTCGGTGACGGCGTGATCGCCGAACCGCTCGGGGATCGCTTCGGCGGATTCGTACGAGGCGCCGTCCGGCGTCTGGCGAACGACACGACCCTGCCGGTCACCGCCGGTGTGATGCGCGGCGGCATCGAGGCGCGCAACTGGGCGGTCCCGGTGGTGCTCGAGGTCGGGATCACCCGCTGGCTCGCCGTGCAGGCCACGGTGCCGGTGGTGCAGCCCTTCACGAGCGTCTTCCTGCGCCCCAACCCCGTGGGAACGTTCGCCGATCTCGGGGCGAACCCAGCGTCGCGCAGCGACGCTTCCGGGCAGGCCGCCCGCACCGCGGCGACGCAAGCGATCACGCAGCTGCTGCAGGCCGGCACCGCCATCCGGCAGGCGCGGCCCGAGTGCTTCGCCGCGTCGCCCGGTGCCGCGTGCGGGCCGGTCATCGCCGCCGAGGCGCGGGCGGCGGACATGGCGCTGGGCGTCACCCAGGCCTTCACCGCGGGTCGTCCGTTCGCGCCGCTCGCCGGCAGCCGGGCGGACTCGATGATCGCCGTGCAGTTCGCCGCCTTCAACGCGACCGTCCGCAGCATCACCGGGGCCACGATCGACCCGGTGACAGCTCGTCCCGTCTTCGCAGCCGCCCGGATGGGCTTCGCGGACTTCCAGGCGATGGTCCTCGGCGCCGGCTTCGACACGCTCGGTTCCCGCCGCCGCATCCTCATGGGTGACGCCTCGGCCGGCGTCATCGTGAAGCTCTTCGACACGTTCGGGCGAACCGACAGCGCGCGGATCGCGGCGTCGGGAGTGCGCGTCCGCAGCGGCCTGCGGGTGCTCGGCGTCCTCGGCACCGGGCAGGTGCCCGTGGCACGGCAGTGGGTGGATCAGGGGAGCGGCACCGACGGTACGGCACTCGACGTGCGCTGGACGACGGACCTGCTCGCCTCGCGCCGTTTCTGGATGTCGGTGGCCGTGCAGGGGCGCCAGTGGGCGGACGAAACCATGCCGGCGGGCGTGGTGATGGTATCCGACGGGACGACGCCGTTCGGCACGCCGCCCGGCGGCGTGACGACGATGCCGATCGTGGTGGACCCCACCGCGCGATGGATGCGGCGACGCGGGTTGGAGCGGACGCTGGACGTCGTGCCGCGGTTCGTCTTGAACGACTTCGTGTCGTTCCAGGCCGCCTGGCGCTGGCGTTCGCGGGACGACGACACGTTCACGGCCCGGGGGGCCGTGGCGGACTTCGCCGGTGATGGCCGTCGCCCTGCCGGCCTCGACGGACTGCTCTCGCGGGGCGGGTCGGAGCAGCGTCTCGGGATCGGCGTCACCTTCTCGACCGTCGCGGCGAAGCGGAAGGAGCGCCGCGGGGTGCCGGTGGAGGTGAGTTACCTCCACCAGCAGGTCATCGCCGGGACGAACCTTCCGCGGATGACGAGCGACGCCGTGCAGTTGCGCTGGTACTGGCCGGTGCGGCGCTGACGGCGAGCAGCTCTCGGGCGTGGGCGCGACCCACGTCGCTTTCGGCGTCGCCTCCCAGCATGCGGGCGATCTCGCGCTCGCGGGCCTCGCCCACCACAGCCGCGACGTCGGTGGTGGTGACGCCGCCCTTCGCGGCCTTGGCCACCTGCACGTGATGGTGTGCCCGCGCGGCGATCTGCGGCAGGTGCGTGATCGCGAACACCTGGTGCGTCGCCGCAAGGGCGCGCATCGCGTCGCCGACCTTGAGCCCCACGGCCCCGCCGATGCCGGCGTCCACCTCGTCGAAGACGAGGGTGGGGACACGGTCCACCCGCGCGAGCACCGACTTGAGCGCGAGCATGACGCGCGCGAGCTCGCCCCCCGAGGCCACGCGGGCGAGCGGCCGCTCGTCGTGGCCGGCGTTGAGGCGCACGCGGAAGGCCACGTCCTCCGCGCCGTCCGGGGTGATGGCCGCCTTTGGCTCGAGCGCCACGCGCACCGCCCCGTCGGCCATGCCGAGCGCCGGCAGGACGGCGCTGACCGCGGCGGCGAGTCGGCCCGCCGCCTCGGTGCGGCGCCCCGTGAGCGCCGCCGCCGCCGCCTCGGTGTCGTGCAGCGCCGCGGCCTCTCGCGCCTCGAGCGCCCGCGCGTCGAGGCCGCCGGCCTCCACGAGGTCGAGTTCGGCCCGCGCCTCCTCGCCCGTGCGCATGACGTCCGCCAGCGTCGGCCCGTGCTTCTGCTGCAGCCGGTAGAGCAGCTCGCGCCGCCGCTGGACCTCGGCGAGGCGCGCGGGATCGGGCTCGACCGACTCGGCGTAGCCGCCGAGGTCGCGGGCCAGCGCCGCGAGGACGTCGAGCGCGCCGTCCAACTGCTGCCGCCGTTCCGCGTTGCCGGGGTCGAGCCGCTCGAGGTGCGCCACCGCCTTGCGCGCCGCGGCAAGCCGCGCGAGCGCCCCGTCGTCGTCGTCCTCGAGCGCGGCCATCGCCTGCCCCGCCAGCGCCCGCAACTCGTCGGCATGCTCGAGCCGACGCGCCTCGTCCTCGAGTGTCACGTCCTCGCCGGCCACGAGGCGGGCGCCGTCGATCTCGCCCACCACGTGGCGCAGCCAGTCGGCGCGCTTGGCGGCCGCGGCCCGGCGCCGCTCGAGGTCCTCGCGCTCGCGACGGGCGGCGCTGAGGGCGGCATGGGCCTCGCGCAGCGCCTGCGCCTCCGCCTGCGCGCCGGCGAAGGCGTCGAGGATGGCGCGCTGGCTCCCGTCGTCGAGCAGCGTCTGTGCCTCGTGCTGCCCGTGCAGGTCCACGAGCCGCCGCCCCACCTCGGCGAGGACGCCGGCCGTCACGGACGTGCCGTTGACCCATGCGCGCGCCCGCCCCGTGGAGGCCACCTCGCGCCGGAGGACGATCGTGCCGTCCTCGGCGTCGAGACCGTGCGCGTCGAGGACGGCCGCCACCTCGGGGCGTCCGGCGGCGTCGAAGGTGCCCTCGACGACAGCTTTGTCCCGCCCCGTGCGCACCACGTCGGCGGAGGCCCGTTCCCCGAGCAGCAGGCCGAGGGCACCGACGATGATGGACTTCCCCGCCCCGGTCTCGCCAGTGAGCACGTTGAAGCCGGGGGCGAGCGCGAGCGTGACGTGTTCGATCAGCGCGAAATCGCGGATGCGGAGCTCGACGAGCATGGCCCCCTCAGGTGGCTTCGTTCCGCGCCTCGAGACCGCCCCACCCGAGCTTGCGCCGCAGCAAGTCGAAGAAGGACGTGCCGGGGAAGCGGACGATGCGCACGGGATTCGGGGCCCGGCGGACCTGCAGCACCTGCCCCGCCCGGAAATGTGCGCCGACCTGCCCGTCCGCGGTGACCAGCAGTTCCTCGGGACCATCCTCCGGTTGCAGCTGCACGACGCTGGTCGGTGGCAGCACCAGCGGCCGGATCGCGAGCGTGTGCGGCGAGACGGGGGTCAGGAGGAGCGACTCGACCGTCGGCACGACCACCGGCCCGCCTGCGGACAGCGAGTAGCCGGTGGAGCCGGTGGGCGTCGAGACGACGATGCCGTCGGCGGAGTACGCGCCGATGCTCTCGCCGTCGATCGTGACGCGCAGGCGCAGCACGCGAGCGAAGCCCCCCTTGTGGAGCACGACGTCGTTGAGGGCGATGAAGCGGCTGGCGACCTCGCCGTCGTGCCCGAAGGCGACGGCCTCGAGCGCCATGCGCGCTTCGGCGCGATAGTCCCCGCGCGCCCACCGGCCGAGCGCCTCGGTGGCCTCGTCGCCCGCGCAGCTGGTGAGGAAGCCGAGCCGGCCGAGGTTGACGCCCAGGATGGGGGTGCCGCGCGCATCAAGCCACCGCGCGCCGCGCAGCAGGGTGCCGTCGCCCCCGAGGGTGACGAGCACATCGAGATCGTCGGGGCTCTCGAGCAGCTCGCCCCCCCCGGCGATGCCGTGCAGGTCGCGCTCGAAGGCGATCGCGAGCCCGAGCGCCCGGGCCTGGGCGACGAAGCCGGGGAGGATGGCGGGAAGTTCGTCGTAGCCGCGATGGCCGACGACGCCGACGCGCCTCACCCCGTCACCGTTTCGGACTCGGCCGCGTGCAGCGCCCGCAGCCGGCCGGCGATGCCGGCGGCATCGAGTCCGCACTGCGCGAGCTGCCGCTTGCGCGACGCCGCGTAGATGATGCGGTCGGGAACGCCGTGCACCATCACGCGCACGTCCGGGGCGTCGCGGTGGATGACCGACGAGATCATCGCCCCGAAACCGTTGACGACGGTGCCCTCCTCGACGGTCAGCACGTGGGTGTGCTGGGCGAGGATCGCCTGCAGGGTGATCGCGTCGTAGGGCTTGAGGTAGCGGCAATTGACGACCGTGACGTCGAGCCCTTCCGCGCCGAGCGTCTCGGCCGCCGCCAGCGACTCGGCGACCATCGTGCCCACCGCCAGGACCGCCACCCGATCCTTGCCGGTGCGGAGCACCTCCCACGTGGCGTGCGGCACGGGGGCGATCGTCGCCGCATCGGCCGGCACGTCGGGCGAGGTGTCGCGGGGGAGCCGCGTGCAGAAGGGCGCCTCGTCCTGCGCGAGGCCGGCCTTGAGGAGCCCGAGCAGCTCGGTGCCGTCCTTGGGGGCGGTGACGATCATGTTCGGCACCGCCAGCATGTAGGCGATGTCGTAGAGCCCCATGTGGGTCTCGCCGTCCTCGCCCACCAGGCCGGCGCGGTCCATCGCGAAGACCACCGGCAGCGACTGGATCGCCACGTCGTGCACGATGTTGTCGTAGCCGCGCTGGAGAAAGGTCGAGTAGATGGCCGCGACGGGACGGATCCCCTGCGTGGCGAGGCCGGCGGCGAACGTCACCGCGTGGCCCTCGGCGATGCCGACGTCGTAGTAGCGGCCCGGATGGGCCTTCTGGACGGCGTTCGTCCCGGTGCCGCTCGGCATCGCCGCCGTGATCGCGACGACGTCCGGCCGCTCGGCCATGATCTCGACGAGCCCCTTGCCGAAGACCGCCGTCCAGTTCGGGTTGCCCGACGCCGGCTTGAGCTGCTTGCCGGTGGCGGGATCGTGGCCGGCCGGCAGTGCGTGCCACTTCTCGACGTGCTCGCCGGCCGGGAAGCCCTTCCCCTTCTGCGTGACGACGTGGACGAGGCGCGGCGTGTCCATCTCCCGGACCGCCTTGAACGTCTCGACGAGCTGCTCGGTGTCGTGGCCGTCAATCGGCCCGAAGTAGCGGAAGCCGAGTTCCTCGAAGAGGACGCCGGGCGTGAGGAAGCCCTTCACGCTCTCCTCCCACTTGCGCAACAGCTGGCCGAGCGGCTCGTGCTGCTCGACGAAGTTGCCGATCTTCTCGCGCAGGCGGTTGTAGAGCGGGTTGCGCTGGACCTGCGTGAGATACTTGTGCATCGCGCCGACGTTCGGCGCGATGGACATCTCGTTGTCGTTGAGGATGATGCAGATGTCGCTCTTCGAGGCCCCCGCGTTGTTCAGCCCCTCGTACGCGAGTCCGCTCGACAGCGAGCCGTCGCCGATGACCGCGAAGACCTTCTCGCGCCCCCCCTTGAGGTCGCGCCCGATCGCCATTCCGATCGCCGCGGAGATGGACGTGGCCGCGTGGCCGGCACCGAAGGTGTCGTAGGGCGACTCGGTGCGCTTGAGGAAGCCCGACAGCCCGTGTTCCTGCCGCAGGGTGTCGAAGCGGTCGCGGCGCCCGGTGAGCACCTTGTGCGGGTAGCCCTGGTGGCCGACGTCCCACACCAGCAGGTCGGTCGGGGTGTCGAGCACGTAGTGGAGCGCGATCGTCAGCTCGACGACCCCGAGCCCCGCCCCGATGTGCCCGCCCGTGCGCGCGCATGTCGAAATGAGGAAGTCGCGGACCTCCTGCGCGAGGCGGGGCAGCTCGGCCCGCGGAACGCGCTTGAGGTCGGCGGGCGACTGGATCTGCTCGAGAAGCGACATGGCGTCGGGATGGTGACGGCGCGTCAGGAGCGGCGCGCCACGGTGAAACGGGCGAGGTGGTCGAGCTCGGGCGTCAGCAGGCCGACATCCTCGAGGGACCGGCACGCTTCCTCGGTCAACGCCGTGGCCCGCCGGATTGCTCCCTCGATCCCCAGCACGGCCGGATACGTGCTCTTCCGGCTGGTGAGGTCCTTGCCGGCGGTCTTCCCGAGCTGGTCGGTCGTGGCCGTCACGTCCAGCACGTCGTCGGCGATCTGGAAGGCGAGGCCGAGGGCCTTGCCGTACGTGCGGAACGCCTCGACGACGCGGGGGGTCGCACGGGCCGCCATCGCCCCCAACACGACGGACGCCGTGATCAGCGCCCCCGTCTTGAGCCGGTGGATCCGCTCGAGGTCGGCCAACTCGAGGTCGCGCCCCTCCCCCTCGAGGTCCAGCAACTGCCCGCCGATCATCCCGCCGCCGCCGGCGGCGCGCATCAGCTCGGCGACGAGCGCCGAGCCCTCCGCCTCCCGGAGTCCGAGCGACACGGCGGCATCCGCCGCGCTGCGCGCGGCGAGCGGCACCATCGCCAGCCCGGCCGCCGTCGCGGCCGCCACCGTGAACTGCCGGTGCACCGTCGGGCGTCCGCGGCGCATGTCGTCGTTGTCCATGCACGGCAGGTCGTCGTGCACGAGCGAGTACGCGTGCACGACCTCCACCGCCGCGGCGAGCGGGGTGGCGTCGCCGCGGCCGCCTGCAGCGCGGAAGGCCTCGAGCAGCAGCACGGCCCGCAGCCGCTTGCCGCCGCCGATGCACGCGTAGTGCACGGCTTCGGCGACCGCGGAGCCACCGAGACCCGAGGCGTAGCGGTCGCGCAGGCGGGCCAGCTCGGCGTCCACCGCCGCGCGATCGGCGGCGAAGCCCGGCTCGACGGTGGCGGTGTCAGCCGGCAAGGTCCGCCACTCCCAGCGTACCGTCCGGCCCCTCGACCAGCGCCTGCACCTGCGTCTCCGCCCGGGTGAGAGCCTGCGCCGCCTCGCGAACACGCCCGACGCCCTCCTCGAAGAGGCGCAGGGCCTCGTCGAGCGGGACGTCGTCCCGCTGGAGCTGGCCGACGATGGCGTCGAGCCGATCGAGGGACTGTTCGAACGTCACGGCGTACCGGTCGCAGGAGTCACGATCACGTCCCGGGCCGTCGCGCGCACGCGGCCGTCCCGGAGGACCAGCGAGAAATCTAGCCCGTCCCGGAACGCTTTGGCGCTGGTCAGCGCCGTTCCGTCGGTGGCCTGCGCCACCGCGTACCCCCGCCCCAGCGTCGCCAGAGGGCTCAGCGCCTCCAGCCGGCCGCCCGCCGCTTCGAGCCGGGCGCGCCGGCGCTCGACGACGCGCTGCGCCGCCAGTTGCACCTGGCGCGTCGTCGCCGCGAACCGCTGCCGCGCGCGGGCCGCCTTCTGCGCGAGAGCGCGGCGCAGCGCCTGCGCGTGCGCGCGCACGTCCGCCTCGAGGTCGGTCCAGACCGGCACGGCGGCCTCGGCCGCCGCCGAGGGGGTCGGGGCCCGCAGATCGGCGACGAGGTCGGTGAGCGAGACGTCGGTCTCGTGACCGACCGCCGAGATGATCGGCACGGGACAGGCGGCCACCGCGCGCGCCACCCCCTCGTCGTTGAACGCCCACAGGTCGTCCTTCGACCCGCCGCCGCGCCCGACGATGACCACGTCGGCGCCGCCCCAGCGCGCCACGCGGTCGAGCGCGGCGACGAGACTCGCCGGCGCGTCGTCGCCCTGCACCAGGCAGTTGACGACGACGAGCTGCACCTGCGGGGCACGCCGCCGTGCGACGGCGATGACGTCGCGCACCGCCGCTCCCTGTGCACTCGTCACGACCGCGACGGTGCGCGGCACGCGCGGCAGGGACCGCTTGCGGGCGGGGTCGAGCAGGCCGTCGGCCTCGAGGCGGCGGCGCGCCTCCTCGAACTGCTTGCGCCAGAGCCCCTCGCCGGCGGCCTCCAGCGCCTCGACGCTGAACTGCAGCTGTCCCTTGGCGGGATACACGGTGAGCCGCCCGAGGGCCGCGATCTCCATCCCCTCGTCGGGGGCGGCCGGAATCGTGCGACGCTTGGCCTTGGCGCTCCACACCACGCACGACAGCGCCCCCTCGGCGTCCTTGAGCGTGAAGTACCAGTGTCCGCTGGGGTACTGCTTGAGGCCCATGACCTCGCCGCGGACCCACAGGCGCGGGAAGGCCCCTTCGACGACGTCGCGGGCCGCCTGCGCGACCTGCCCGACGCCGATCGCCTCGTCGGGAGAGGCGCCGACGTCCCCGCTCATGCGGCGCCGGCGGCCCGCTCGGCGGCCTTGAGGGTGTTGGCGAGCAGCATGGCGATCGTCATCGGCCCGACGCCGCCGGGCACCGGGGTGATCTTCGCGGCCACCGCCGCGGCGCTGGCGAAATGCACGTCGCCCACGAGTCGCGTCCCCGTGCGGGTACCGGGGTCGGCGATGCGGTTGATGCCGACGTCGATCACCACGGCGCCCGGCTTGAGCATGTCGCCCGTGATCGCCTCGGGGCGCCCGATCGCCGCGACGACGATGTCGGCGCGACGGACGTGCGCCGCGAGGTCACGCGTGCGCGAGTGACAGACGGTGACGGTGGCGTCCCCGCCCTCGCCCTGCCGCAACAGCAGCGCCGCCATCGGGCGGCCGACGATCGTGCTGCGCCCGACGACGACGACGTCCGCCCCCCGCGTCTCGGTGCCGCTGCGCTTCAGCAGCTCGACCACCCCGGCCGGCGTGCACGGGACGAAGCCGTCGGTCTCGCCGATGAAGAGCTTGCCGGCGTTGACCGGATGGAAGCCGTCCACGTCCTTGTCGGGGCGGATCCGGGCGATCACCGCCTGGGCATTGATTGCATTCGGCAGCGGCATCTGCACCAGGATGCCGTGCACGGCGGGATCGGCGTTGAGGCCGTCGATGACGGCGAGCAGGTCGGGCTGGCTCGTAGTCGCCGGCAGGCGGATGGTGCGCCCGGCCATGCCGGCCTCGACGCTCGCCTTCTCCTTGGCGCGCACGTACACCGTGCTCGCGGGGTCCTCGCCCACGAGCACCACGGCGAGGCCGGGGACGACGCCGCGCGGCGCGAGCGCCGCGACGCCCTGCGCGACCTCGGCGCGGATGGCCGCCGCGATCGCGGTGCCGTCGATGCGCTCAGCGGGCAATGTCGGTGGCCCTCGTCTCGCGGATGACCACGACCTTGATCTGCCCGGGATACTGGAGCTCGTTCTCGACGCGACGCGCGATCTCCTCGGCCAGCTGCTGCGCGCGGCCGTCGTCGATCTGGTCGGGCGTGACCATGACGCGGATCTCGCGGCCGGCCTGGATGGCGAACGACTTCTCGACGCCCTTGTAGCTGGTCGCGATCCGCTCGAGGCCCTCGAGGCGCTTCACGTAGGTCTCGAACGCCTCGCGACGCGCCCCGGGGCGGGAGCCCGAGATGCCGTCGGCCGCCTGCACGAGCACCGATTCCTCGGACTCGTGCGGCACGTCGTCGTGGTGGGCGGCGATGCAATTGACCACCGCCGGCGACTCGCCGTACTTGGTCGCCACCTCGACGCCGAGCTGGACGTGCGTCCCCTCGTGCTCGTGCGTGAGCACCTTGCCGACGTCGTGCAGGAGCGCGCCGCGCCGGGCGAGCGCGACGTCGAGCCCGAGCTCGGCGGCCATGATCCCGGCCAGGTGGGCGACTTCCTTCGAGTGGTTGAGGATCTGCTGCCCGTACGAGGTGCGGTACTTCATGCGCCCGACGAGCTTGACCAGCTCGGGGTGCATCCCGTGCACCCCGAGCTCGTACACGGCCTGCTCGCCGCTCTCGACGATCCCCCGCTCGACCTCGGTGCGCGCCTTGGCGACGACCTCCTCGATGCGGCCGGGATGGATGCGGCCGTCGGTGACGAGCTTCTCGAGGGCCAGTCGGCCGATCTCGCGCCGGACCGGCTCGAAGCACGAGATCACCACCGTGTCCGGCGTGTCGTCAATGATGACATCCACCCCCGTGGCGAGCTCGAAGGCGCGGATGTTCCGGCCTTCGCGGCCGATGATGCGCCCCTTCATCTCGTCGCTGGGGAGCGAGACGGCGGCGGTGGAGATCTCGCTGGTGTGCTCGGCGGCGATCCGCTGGACGGCGAGCGCGACGATCTTCTTCGCCTCGCGATCGGCGTCGCGGCGCGCCCGCTCGCGGATCTCGCGCACCCGGCTGGCGGCGGCGGCATGCGCTTCGTCCTCGAGCCGGCGGACGAGTTCCCCCCGCGCCTGATCGGCGGTGAGGCCGGCGAGTGCCTCGAGCCGCTTGCGGGCGTCCTCCTCGATGCGGTCGAGGTCACGCTGACGGTCGTCGGCCGTCTTCTCGCGTCGGCCGATCTCGGTGGCGCGACGGGCGAGGTCCTTGTCCTTCTGGTCGAGCACGTCCGCCTTCCGATCGAGTTCGCGCGACTTGTCGGCGTGCACCTTCTCGACCTTCTCGAGCTCGGCCCGGCGGGTGCGCGCCTCGGCCTCGAAGGCCTCGCGGAGCCGGAGCGATTCCTCCTTCCCGGCGACGAGGGCGCTCTTCTTGAGCGTCTCCGCCTCGCGCTCGGCCTCGCCCACCATCTGGCGGACGCGGTGCTCGGCGGTGCTCAAGGCGGTCTGCTGTTCGCGCTCGAGAGCGGCTCGGCCGGCTCGGCGCCCGACGACGAACGCCACGACGGCGGCCACCAGCGCGGCCGCACCGCCGGCGATCAGCGGCAAGTAGGGAGGCATTGCGATCTATACTCCAAGGCGGCCAACGGCACCGCGGGGACGAAGAGAGCGGACGCAGGCATCGCGGGACCCTGGATTCCGCCCCGGATCGGGGATCCGGAGGATCCGCGACGGGAGCTAACTGCAGGGCCGGCCGAGACCTACGACCGTTCGTGGTCACGTGGATTGTACGGGTCCGTCGCGGGGCTGGCAACGCACCGAACGGGTGGGGTGCGACCCCTCGGCCTTCGGCGGCTGCCGGGCCGACCGACGCGCCGCCGCCTACTCCCGCTTGGCCGGCGGCAGCAGCGGACGGATTTCCTCGATCAGCGCCGCCATGTCCTGCTCGAGCGCCGCGCGCACCTGCCGCTCCTTGAGCAGTTCGTCGGTGATCTGCAGCGCCGCGAGGATCGCGATCTTGTGCTGCTCGATCGCGACGCCCGCCTTGCTGATCGTGCGGATCGCCTCGTCCACGTGGGCCGCGACCGCGCGGGTGTGGTCGGGCGAGGCGTCGGTGCGGAGGTTGTACTCCTCGCCCCCGACGGTGACCCGCACCAGCGCCTTGCGCGGCCCCGACGCGCTCACGGCGCCTCCTCCGCCTGCTGCCGCAGGAAGCGCACGCGCGACCGGATCCGCTCGGCGCGCGCGCCGGCCGCCTCGATGCGCCGCCGGAGCTCCGCGGTCTCCGCCTCGAGCGCCACGACGCGCGCGGCCAACCCCGGATCGGCGCTCACCGTCGGGACGGGCGGCTGCCGGGATTCGGCCTCACGCACGCGCGCCTCGGCGGCGAGCGCCCGCCGACGGAAGCCGGCCAGCTCCTCCGCGAGCGCCCGGACGAGGCGCCGGAGCGTCTCGTACGACTGCATCTCAGCCACGCACCGTCACGCGCAGTTGCGCCTCCAGCGCCTTGACGACGGCCGACCGCCGGCCCTCGATCTCCTTCGTTCCGAGGGTGCGCTCCCGGTGGCGGAAGGTCAAGCGCCACGCGAGCGAACGATGCCCCTCCGCGACGCCCGACCCGCGGAACTCGTCGAAGACCACCAGCCGTTCGAGGAGCTCGCCCGCCGTCGCGCGGACGACCCGCGCCACGTCGGCGGCCTGCACCGCGTCCGGCACCAGCAGCGCCAGGTCGATCTCGGCGGCGGGCTGCGTCGGCAGGGGCCGGTACTGCACCGGCCGCGCGGTGACGCGCGCGGACGCCCCCCGGTACGCGTGACCACCCGGCGGGGCGACGACGGCGGACGACAGCTCGCCAAGGACGACCTCGACGCCGAACGCCGGCTGCGCCCACACCGGGGCGTCGAGCGCCACGCGCACGATGCGCCCGAGTGCGGCGCCGTCGGCCTCGAGGCGCCAGAGTTCGTCGTCGCCGGTGCCCGGGACGAGCGCGACCGCGCGGCCGGGATGCGCCGCGGCGGCCAGCGCTTCCGCGAGGGCCTTCGCGTCCCACGCGTCGAACGCCGGCGAGGCGCCCGCGCGATGCAGCGTGGCGTCCGTGAAGTGCGCCGGGTGCCGGGCCCCCATCACCAGCAGCGCCGCGTGCACGCGCTCGACGGGGAGGGCGCCCTCCCCCTTCCCGAACACCGAGCCGACCTCGAACAACCGGATGTCCCCCTGCATGCGCGACAGGTTGTACTCGGCGCGCTTCGCGAGCGTCTCGAGGATCGCGCGCCGCAGGTGCGGTTCGTCCTCGGCCAGCGGGTTGCGCACGCGCGCATGGGTCTCGTCGTGCCCGGCCACGAACGGGAGCGGCTTCACCTCGAACAGTCCGGCGGCCACGAGGGCATCCCGCACGCGCTCGCCCGCCACGTGCAGGGGGTGGTCGGGGACCGTCCCGGGCCGCGAGGGACGCAGCGTGTCGGGCAGCACGTCGAAGCCGCGTAGCCGCGCGACCTCCTCGACGAGGTCCACGTCGCGGGCGACGTCGTGACGCCACGTCGGCGGCGCGACCTGCCATGCGCCCTCGCCCGTGCGCCCGACGCCGAACCCGACCGCCGTGAGCCAGCGCTCCACCTCCGCAGCCGGCACGGGGGCGCCCAGCAGCCGCTCGACGCGGGCGTGCGAGAGGCCCACGGCCGGGGCGGGTGCAGGGGCCGCGCCGACCTCGACAAGGCCTTCAATGCGGCCGCCCGCGACCTGCACGACGAGCGCCGCCAGCCGCTCGGCCATCCGTCGGGTCGCCGCGCCGTCCACCCCGCGCTCGAAGCGGTACGACGCGTCGGTGCTCACACCGATCGCGCGCCGCGTCCGCCGCACCTGCCGGGGCTCGAAGTGCGCGACCTCGAGCAGCAGGTCGGTCGTCCGCTCGGAGACCTCGCTGTCCCTGCCGCCGATCACGCCGGCAATCGCCTGCGGCCGCTCGGCGTCGGCGATCACGAGCATCCCCGCCTCGAGCGTGCGCGCCACCCCGTCGAGCGTGGTGATGGTCTCGCCGGCGCGCGCTTCGCGGACGACGATCGCGCTCCCGCCCAGCCGGGCGAGGTCGAACGCGTGCGCCGGCTGGCCGAAGCCGTGCAGCAGGTAGTTCGTCGCGTCCACGACGTTCGAGATGCTGCGCCCCCCCACGCTCTCGACGCGGGCCCGCAGCCAGTCCGGGCTCGGGCCGACCGTCACGCCGCGCACGACCACCGCCACGTAGCGCGGGCAGCGGGCCGGCGTCTCGACGGCGACGCGCACGCCGGCCGGCACCGCCTCGAGCCCCGCCGGCACCGGGCCGATCTCGGCCGGGTCGGCCAGCGCCACGCCCGTCAGGGCGCTCACCTCGCGGGCGAGGCCCAAATGCGAGAGGAGGTCCGGCCGATTCGCCAGGACGTCGAACTCGAACTGCGTATCGCCCAGCGGCAGCACCTGCAGCAGCGGCGTCCCGGGCGGGGCGTCGGTCTCGAGCGCGAGGATGCCGTCGTGCTCCTGCCCGAGCCCGAGTTCGCGGGCCGAGCAGAGCATGCCGTTGGACGTGAAGCCGCGGATCTTGCGCTTCTCGATCGTCAGCTGCCCACCGGGCATGACGGTGCCGGTGCGGGCGAAGGGGTAGCACACCCCGACGGTCACGTTCGGGGCACCGCAGACGACCTCGAGCAGAGTGCCCGAGCCATCGTCCACCTTGTTGAACGACAGCCGGGTGTCCGGGATCTTCTCGCTCTCGACGACGCGCGCGACCACGAAGGGCACGAGGTCGGCCCGGAGCTGCGCGAGGCCGTCGAGCGTGGCGACGTGTCGGCCCACGAGCTCGCCGAGCGCCTCGGGGGCCAGCGAGTGGGGCACGAAGGCCCTAAGCCAGGCGTGCGACGCGATCATCGCGCGTCCTCCGCGGCGGCGCCGGGGGCGAACTGGGCGTGGAAGCGCACGTCGCTGTCGTAGAGCAGCCGGATGTCCGGGATACCATGCCGCGACATCGCGATGCGCCCCGGTCCCATGCCGAAGGCCCAGCCGGTGTAGCGGGCGCTGTCGAGGCCGGCACTCTCGAGCACGGCGGGATGCATGAGTCCGCACCCGAGGATCTCGACCCAGCGGGTCCCCTTGCCGTCGCCGAGGTCGATCTCGACGTCCATCTGGGCGGAGGGCTCGGTGAAGGGGAAGTACGAGGGGCCGAAGCGCACGCGCCGCGAGCCGCCGTAGAAGCGGCGGGCGAACTCGGTGAGCGTGGCCTTGAGGTCGGCGAAGCCGATGTCCTCGTCCACGGCCATCCCCTCGAGCTGGGCGAAGGCCGGGGCGTGGGTGGCGTCGAAGAAGTCGCGGCGGTACACCGTGCCGGGCGCGAGGATGCGGACGGGAGGCGGGTACTGCTGGAGGGTCCGCACCTGGACCGGCGAGGTGTGCGTGCGCAGCACCGCCCCGTCGCCGAGGTACAGGGTATCGTGCATGTCCATCGCCGGATGGTCGTCCGGGAAGTTGAGCGCGCCGAAGTTGTACCAGTCGCGCTCGGCCTCGGGCCCGAGGGCGATGGTGAAGCCGAGCTCGCGGAAGATGGCGGCGATCTCGTCGATGACGGCGGTGACCGGGTGCCGCGCGCCGACCCAGCGGTCGCGGGCAGGCATGGTGGGGTCGATGGCGGGGCCGCGGCGGGTGATGGCCGCGCGGCGCTGCTGGTGCCGCGCCGCGAGGTCGGCGACGAGCTGGGCGCGCCGGTTGAGCTCCTGGCCGAAGCGCTTGCGCGCGTCGGCGTCGGTGACCTCGCGCATGCGCGAGTAGGCGCGGGTGATGATGCCCGCCTTCCGGCCCACGAGGCGGGTCTCGAGCGCCTCGAACTGCGCCGGGTCGTCGGTCCCCTGCAACTGCTCGATCAGGGCGTCGGCCTGGTCGAGTTCGCCCTGCATCGCGGAATGATCAGTCATCGCTCGGTGACGGCACCACGGGAAGGCCCCGGCGGCGCACCCGCCGTCCTGCGTCGCCGCAGGCGGCAGCGCCCCGCGCCGGGGACGCGAACACGAAGCGGCCGCGGCGCCGGAGCGCGCGCGGCCGCCTCGACGGACCGGAAGCGGCGGTGCGGCTTACGCCGCGCCGAGCGCCGCGCGCGCCTGGTCGGCGAGCATGGCGAAGGCCGCGGCGTCGTTGACCGCGAGCTCGGCGAGCACCTTGCGGTCCACCTCGAGGCCGGCCTTGCCGAGCCCGAAGATGAACTGGTTGTAGTTCAGCCCGTTCTGGTGGGCGGCCGCGTTGATGCGGACGATCCAGAGGCGGCGGAACTCCCGCTTCTTGTTCTTGCGGTCGCGGTAGGCGTAGCGCCAGGCGCGCTCGACCGACTCCTTGGCGGGCCCCCAGAGCTTGCTGCGCGCGCCGAAGTAGCCGCGGGCGGCCTTCATCACCTGCTTCTTGCGCTTCAGACGCGCAACGTTGGAACGAACGCGAGGCATGGGTCAGGTCCTCCGGCTCAGACGACGAGGAGGCGCTTGATGAACTTCGCCTCGCCCGGGGTGTCGACGGTCGTGGGGCGGCGGAGGTTCCGCTTCCGCTTCGACGTCTTCTTGGTCAGGATGTGGCTCTTGTGCGCGCGCAGGCGCCGCACCTTGCCGGTGGCGGTCGTCGTGAAGCGCTTCTTGGCGCCCTTGTGGGGCTTCATCTTCGGCATCGGCTACTCCTTCCTTCCGCTCACTTGGGCGTGAGGATCATGGTCATCGCCTTTCCTTCGAGGCGGGCGTCGGTCTCGATCTTCGCGAGGTCGGCGAGCTGCTGCGCGACCCGCTGCACGACCGCGCGGCCGAGCTCCGGATGCGCGATCTGCCGGCCACGGAACATCAGCGTGACCTTCACCTTGTTGCCTTCCTCGAGGAACCGGCGGGCGTGCCGCGTCTTCGTGTCGAAGTCGTGATCGTCGATGTTGGGCCGGTACTTGACCTCCTTCAACTCGATCACGTGCTGCTTCTTCTTCGCCACGCGCGCCTGCTTCGCCTGCTCGAACTTGTACTTGCCGTAGTCCATGATGCGGACGACCGGCGGCCGGGCGAGCGGCGCGACCTCGACGAGGTCGAGGCCCTGCTCTTCGGCCATGCGGAGTGCGATGTCGGTGTCGATGATGCCCAGCTGGGCGCCATCGGCGGCGATCACGCGCACGGGGCTCAGGCGGATCTGGCGGTTGACGCGGATGCGCTTCGTCGGGTCCTGAATGGGCAGGCTCCTGCTTCGGGGGAACGAAAAACGCGGACTCGGGTGGAGTCCGCGCGGACGACCCGCCGACGCCCCACGAGGGGCGGCGACCGGCTGTACGTCGAACTCCGACAGCTCGCCGAACGCGCGGCGGCCGGGGAGTGGGGCGGATGGTCTCGCCCACTTTGGCCAAGTTGTTGAGGCAAAGCTACTTGCGGCCCGTTCCGAGGTCAAGGGAAGCCCCGGCCCGGGGACACCCGACTCAGCGCAGCCCGTATGCCTTGCCGTCGTGCGCGACCTTCCCCATCGCGACGTGCGCGTCGTGCTCGAACATCACCGTCCACCCCTCCTCCGCCGCCTGCCGCAGCAGCCAGCGCTTCGACTCGAGCGTCACCAGCGGCTCGACGTCGTAGCCCATGATCCACGGCAGCGGCAGGTGATGGGCCGTCGGGCAGACGTCGCCCAGGAAGCACAGCGTCTCCCCGCCCGACTGCACCAGCACGCTCTGGTGGTGCGGTACGTGCCCCGGCGTCGGCAGCACGGTGATGCCCGGCAGCACGACCTGCTTCCCCGTGACCAGTTCCAGCCGTTCGGCCTCGAAGAGCGGCACGAAGTTCGGCGCGAAGTAGCTCGCCGCCGTGCGCTCGTTCGTGTGCGTCGCGTACAGGTATTCGCCCAACTGCACCACGTACGTCGCCTCGGGAAAGGTCGGGCGCACCCGGTCGCCGTCCCGCACCGTGTTGCCGCCGGCGTGGTCGAAGTGCAGGTGCGTGTTGATCACGAACGCGACGTCCTCCGGCGCGTGGCCCGCCGCGCGGATCCCGTCCTCGAGCGCCGTCGCGCCGTCGCGCCGCGCGTTCTCGATGCCGTAGATGTCGTAGAACTTCTCCGGCTCCTTGTTCCCCGCCCCGGTGTCCACCAGCACCAGCCCGAGGTCGTGCTCGACGAGCAGGCAGCGCATCCCCATCGGGATGCGGTTGCGGGCGTCGGCGGCCAGACGCTTCTCCCAGAGCGGCTTCGGCACCACGCCGAACATCGCGCCGCCGTCGAGCTGCTGGCCCCCCGCCTGGATCGCGTGGGCCCGCCAGCGGCCAATCTGGAACGTCTGCAGGAGCGGATCGGGGAATGCCATCGGTCAGGCCGGGGTGTCGAAGGAATCGGGATCGAACGAACGGGGCAGCGCCGAGCGGCGCGCCCGGCGGGCCGCGCCCGTCCCTTGGACGCTCAACGCCTGAAGCCCGCCCCATGTTGCCGCCCCCAGCCGCTCGGCGTCGGCGAGCAGGCGGCGCAGCACCTCGGCCGTGGCCACGGCATCGCCGTCGGCGCGATGGCGACCCGTGATGCGCACGCCGTAGTGCGCGGTCACGTGGTCCAGCGACCGCCGCGGCAGGAACGGCAGCACCCGCCGCGCCAGCTTCACCGTGCACAGCTGCGCCACCGGCGGCACCGGCTCGCCCGCGCGGCCGAGCTCGGCGCTCACGAAGCCCCAGTCGAACGCCGCGTTGTGCGCGACGAACACCCGGTCCTCGAGCGCCCGGCGCACCAACGGCGCGATCCGGCCGAACGGAGGTGCCCCCTGCACCATGCGATCGGAGATCCCCGTCAGCTCGGTGATGCGCCACGGGATCGGGCGCCCCGGATTCACCAGACTGTGCAGCACCGGCACCGTCGTGCCACCCTCGACCGCCACCGCCGCGAATTCCGTCACCCGGTCCTCGAACGCGGCCCGCATTCCCGTCGTCTCGACGTCCACCACGAGAAAGCGAAGCGCCGACAGCGGGGTGTCCGGGGCAACGATCATGTCGGCGAACCTATAGCGCCGCGGAAGCCCCCGGCGTCAGGCACCTTCCCGCAGTCATAAACGCTACCTTTCCACACGCCGTGTCCGACTTCTGCGTGTCCTCACAGCGCCCATGAAGGCCGTCGGCGAATCCTCCATCCGCCGGCTCTCGCTCTACCTGCGCTTCCTGGATGCCGAGGACGCGCGGGGGCGCCGGACCATCTCGTCCGAGGCCCTCGCCGCCCTCGCCGGCACCACCTCCGCCCAGGTGCGCAAGGACCTGTCGCAGTTCGGCTCCTTCGGGATCCGCGGCACCGGCTACGACCTCCCCGCCCTGCGCGGCCGCCTGCGCGAGATCCTCGGCCTCGAGCGCGAACGGCGCGTCGTCATCGTCGGCGCCGGCAAGATCGGTGCGGCGCTTGCGCAGTACCCCGGCTTCGGCGACCGCGGCTTCCGCGTCGTCGGCGTTTACGATGCCGACCCGGCGAAGATCGGCTCGCGCTGGGGCAGCGTGCGCGTGCAGTCCCCGACGAAGCTGGCCGCCGACGTGAAGCGCCTCGATGCGCAGATCGCGGTCCTCGCCGTACCCGCGGGGGTCGCCCAGACGATGCTCGAGCTGCTGGCCCGGGCCGGGGTGCGCGCCGTGCTCAACTTCGCGCCGATCCCCCTCGCCGCGCCGCGCGGCGTCATCGTGCAGTCGGTGAACATGGCGCAGGAGCTCGAGGCCCTCTCCTACGCACTGGCCCACGCCCCGCCTACGCCGGTCCGCCGGCGGCGCGGAAGAGACTGACGAACCCCGCCGGCGGCACGGTCTCGCCGCGCGCCGTCGGGACGAGTCCGGCACGCGCCAGCGCCGCCTGCGCCGCCTCCGCCGAACACCCGGTGACCTCGCGCACGGCGCGCACCAGCTGCTTGCGCCGCTGCCCGAACATCGCGACGACGAAGCGCTGGAAGGCGTGCTCCTCACCGGGACCGACCAGCGGATCGGCCCGCGGCTCGAGCGCGAGGACGGCGCTCTCGACCGACGGTGCGGGGCGGAACGCCCCAGGCCCGACGGTGAACAGCCGCTCCGGCACCGCGAGTGCCTGTACGTTCACGCTCAGCGCCCCGTAGTCCGGATGGCCGGCCGGCGCGACGACGCGGTCGGCCACCTCCCTCTGCACCAGGTACACCGCGCGCCGCGGGCGCGGCGCCCGGAGGGCGTGGAAGATGATCGGCGTCGTGATGTAGTACGGCACGTTGCCGGCGAGCACGTACGGGCCGCCCGCGACCGCGGCGAGGTCCACGTCGAGGACGTCGCCCTCGAGGATCTCGACGTGCGACCGCCCGGCGTAGCGCGCCCGCAGGCGGGGCACGAGATCGCGGTCGAGTTCGATCGCCACGAGCCGCGACGCGCGCGCCGCGAGGAGGTCGGTGAGCGCCCCCTCGCCCGGGCCGACCTCGAGGACGGTCTCGCCGGGGCGCGGTGCGACGGCCTCGGCGATGCGCTCCAGCACCCGGCGGTCGTGCAGGAAGTGCTGGCCGAGGCGCTTCTTGGCGCGCGCGGGGCCGTCGGTCACGTGCGCACGACGACCAGCGTCAGGTCGTCGCGCCCGGGCGTGTCGGTCACGTGGCGGCGCACGGCGTCGAAGACGCGCTCGACGACGTGGGACGGCGCCTCCGTCCGGTGCCGGGCGACGAGGTCGAGCAGGCGCGGTTCGCCGAACTTGGCCCCCTTCCGGTTGCGGGCGTCCGGGATGCCGTCGGTGCAGCAGACGAGCAGGTCGTGCCCGGCCCGCCACGCCATCGCCTGCGACGGCGGCACGTGGGCCGTCATCCCCAGCGGGGCCGCCGTGGCGCCAAGGCGGGCGACGGCCCCCTGGTCGTCCACCACCCACGCATGGGGATGCCCCGCGTTGGCCCACTGCAGCGTCTCCTGCGCGGGATCGAGCACGACGTAGCACGCGGTCAGGAACATCTCGGTCTGCTCGAGCTCGTCCGCCAGCGACTCGGCGAGGCCGGCGAGCATCGTCCCCGGGTCGGGAGCGAGCTGCGCGTGGATCGCTGCTGCCGACAGGGCGAGCGCCATGATCATCGCCGCGCGATAGCCGTGCCCCGAGACGTCGCCGATCATCACGCCGGTACGCCCCCCGGACAGACGGAAGAGGTGGTAGAAGTCCCCTCCGACCTGTTCTGCCGGCACCACGCGCGCCGCGGCGGTGGCCTCCGGCGCGACGACGCCCGGCTTGGGCAGCAGCTTCATCTGCAGGTCGTGGGCGAGCTGCATTTCGCGCGAGAACTCGCGCCGGTCGGCCGAGTCGCGGACGAGCGCCGCGTTCTGGATGGCGATGCCGAGTTGCGCCGCGACGGCCGAGACGAGCGCCACGTCGCCGGGGGCGAAGGGAAGCCGGCCGCGGCGCGCCGAGAGGACCACGACTCCGAGCGGCGCCGTGTCACCGCTGCCGGCCCACACGACCGGCACGGCGAGCAGCTCGCCGTCGCGTACCACCGCCTCCGCGTCGGCGACGGCTTCGTCGGCCGGCACGAGGACCGGGGCGCGCTCGCGGAAGGCGCGCGCCGACACCGCGAAGAGGTCTCCCGACGGCAGGGCCGCCACGTCCTCGCGCGGCAGGCCCTGGGCAGCGAGGCACGTGAGCCGGTCGGTCGCGGCGTCGTGCATCCAGACCAGGCCCGTGCGCGCCCCCACGGCGTCGCTGATCGCGCGCAGGATCAGCGCGGCCGTCTCGCCGATGCGCACGCTGCGGCCGAGGATCTCGGCCGTCGTGTGCAGCAGGTCGATCTCCTCGTAGCGCTCGGCGAGCTCGCGCGCCGTACGCCCTTCGAGGTCCTCGCGGCGCCGGAGCTGGGTGCACAGCGGCGCGAGGAACCGGGCCCAGCGCTCGGCCTGTGCCCCGGGCCCCTGCACCGCCACCCAGCCGCGGGCCGGCAGCCCCAGCGGCACGGCGACGACGCCGCCGGGCAGGTCGGCGTGGAAGGGGGGCGCGGGGAGCCGGGCGCGGTCGGCGATCGCCGGCAGGGGCACGTCCCCCGCGGCAAGCACGAGCGAGGCCGCGTCCCCCTCCCACACGGCGGCGGCGCATCCCGACGCCTCGCGGAAGGCGCCCAGCATCGTCTCGAGCGCGGACATGCCGCGAAGTCAGCCGCGTGGCGCGGCAGCGCGCCGGCCCGGCCGGGGCATCCGACCGCTCATGCGCGGAACATCGTCATGCGCACGACCGACCCGCCGTCGGCGCTGTGTTCGAGCCGATCCATCAGCGCCTGCATCAGGAAGAGCCCGCGGCCGTCCTCGCGTTCGCGCGCGGCCGGCACGGTACAGTCGCGGAGGCAGCGGCCGAGGTCGAAGCCCGGTCCCTCGTCGTGCACCTCGAGCACGAGCGCCACGTCGCTGACGACGGCGCGCACCCGCACGCGTTTCGAGACGTCCGCGCGGTTGCCGTAGCGGATCGCGTTGGCCAGCGCCTCGGTGAGGGCGACCGGGACGCGCAGGGTGAGGGCGCGCGGCGGCAGGGCGAGGCCGGCGCAGCAGGCCGTGACCTCGGAGACGACGTGCTCGATGTGGCACACGTCGCTCGGGATCTCGAGTTCCAGCGCCACGCGCATCGGCTGCCCCGCCGGACCGCTCAGAACGACTCCAGCGCCCGCTGTCGCGTGTCGGCGATGTCGAAGAGGGTGTCGAGCTTCGTCAGCTCGAAGAGCGTCCGCAGGTCGTCGTTGAGGTTCGCGAGGCGCAGGGCCCCGCCCTGCTCGCGGATCTTCTTCGAGAGCGACACCAGGACGCCGAGGCCGGACGAGTCGATGTACCCCGTCTTCTCGAAGTCCACGAGGAACTTGCGCTCCCCCTTGTCGAGCTCGTCGAGCACCCGCTGCTTGAGTTCCTGCCGGTTGCCGACGATGAGCTGACCGTCCACGTCCACGATCGTCACGTCGCCCTGCTTGCGCATCGAAAAGGTCATGGGAATCTCCACTGGCGGCCGGGGCCGCGGGCGTTCAGGCTGTCTGCAGGGCGGTGATCGCCGCCACGTTCACGATGTCATCCACGGCGGCGCCGCGGGAGAGGTCCGAGCACGGCTTCGCGAGTCCCTGAAGGATCGGCCCCACCGCCACCGCGCCGCCGAGCCGCTCGACGAGCTTGTAGGCGATGTTGCCCGCATCGAGCGACGGGAAGACCAGCACGTTCGCGGTGCCCGCCACCCGGCTGCCCGGCGCCTTGCGCGCGCCGATGGCCGCCAGCAGCGCGGCATCCGCCTGCAACTCGCCGTCCACCGCGAGCGTGGGATCCGCCCGCCGGACCAGCGTGACGGCGTCGGTGACGGCCTGTACCGCCGGGCCGCCGGCGCTGCCGTGTGTCGAGTAGCTGAGCATCGCCACCCGCGGCTCGTCCCCGACGATCCGCCGCCGGTCGGCGGCGGCGGCGAGCGCGATGTCCGCCAGTTGGCCCGGCGTCGGCGTCGGGACGACGGCGCAGTCGGTAAAGGTGAGCACCTCGGGCTCCTCCCCCCGGAACGGCCGCACCACCATGTAGAACGCGCTCGAGACCGTCTGCACCCGCGGCGCGGTTCCGACGAGCCAGAGTGCCGCGCGGATGACGTCGGACGTCGGGTGCGTCGCGCCGGCGACGCACCCGTCGGCGTCGCCGTGCCGCACGAGCGCGTCGGCGAGGAAGAGCGGGTCGCGGGCGAACACCTGCGCCTGCGCCTCCGAGAGTCCCTTGGCGCCACGCGAGGCCAGCAGGTCGCCGACGGTCCGCGCAACGCGCGGATCGGTGGCCGGATCCACCACCGGCACGCCGAGCGCCCGGACGGCCTCGTGCGTCTCGGGGTGTGCCGGATCGAGAATCACCAGCGGCCGCACGATCCCCTCGCGCGCGAGGGCCGCGACCGCCGCGCGCGTGCGGTCGTCGCGGCTCTCGGGGAAGACGATCGTCCGGGGCCGCGCCGCCGCCCGCGCGCGCACGCCCTGCAGGAACGCCGACGTCATGCGCGGAACTTCTGCAGCAGCGCCCCGGCCACGACGGGGTGCACGAGGTCGTCCACCGTGCCGCGGAAGCGCGCGACCTGCCGCACCAGCGAGCTGCTGATGTACGACGTCTCCAGCGACGGCACGAGGAAGACCGTTTCGATTTCGGGTGCCAGGTGCCGGTTCATGAGCGCCATCTGGAACTCGTATTCGAAGTCGCTGACGGCGCGCAGGCCGCGGATGAACATCGTCGCCCGCAGCTCGCGGGCGAGGTCCACCAGCAGCCCCGTGAAGCTCCGCACCTCGATCCGCGGCTCGCCCGCGAAGATCTCCCGGATGAACCGCGTCCGCTCCTCCGGCCCGAAGAGCGGGTTCTTGTCGGGGTTGATCGCCACCGCGACGACGAGGTGATCCACGAACTCGAGCGACCGGCGGATCAGGTCCTCGTGGCCGCGCGTGATCGGGTCGAACGTCCCGGCGTAGAGGCCGAGCCGCATCGCGGGGGCGGACGGGGTCACGAGGCGGAGGTCTGCACGCGGTAGAAGGTAATCGCCGTCTCGCCGTACCGGCGGGTGTCGCCGCCGGCGGGCATCGGGTCGTCCACGCGGTGTTCGATGGCGAGCACCGGGGCGAAAGGCCGGGCCAGCCAGGCCTCGGCAAGGGCCTCGCCCATGCCCAGTCCGTACGGCGGGTCGGCCAGCACCACGTCCCACGTCCCCTCGGCGGCGTCCCGCGCGACGCGCAGGGCATCGGCCCGGCGCACGATCGCGCGCGGTCCGGCCCCCAGCGCCTCGACGTTCCGGCGCAGGGCCGCCAGCGACCGGGGATTGAGCTCGACGAACTCGCACGTCGCGGCGCCGCGCGAGAGCGCCTCGAGGCCGAGCGCCCCGGACCCGGCGCACAGGTCCGCCATGCGTGCCCCCGAAACGCCGTCGCCGAGGATCGAGAACCACGCCTCGCGGACCCGGTCGGCCGTCGGCCGCACGCGGGCGTCGTCGGGGGGCACCAGGCGCCGGCTGCGCCACTCGCCGCCGATGATGCGCACGCGCCTCAGGCCGGCCGGATGTCCACCAGCTTGAGCTGCAGCCGCTCGGCGCCGTTCCAGGTGTCGAGTTCCACCTGATACGCGATGTCCACCGGCAAGCCGGCCACGAGTCCGGGGGCCTGCGCCGCCAGCCGGAAGCCGATCGCCTCGACCGACACCGCCCCGTCGCGGAGCGTCGCCTTGAGGTGCTCGCCCTTGAGAATCCGGGGCGCGGCGGCGAGCGTCGCGCCGCGCGTCACGAACACCGGCGTCGGGTTGGCCACCCCCCACGGCTCCCCGTGCCGCAGCAGTCGCGCGAGGTCGAGCGAGACGGCCGACAGCGGGAGCTCGAGGTCGGCCTTCAGCTCGGGCACGAGGTCGTCGTCGGAGAGCCGTGACCGGGCGACCTCGTCGAAGCGGCGCGCGAAGTCCGACAGCTGCGCGCGCGAGACGGTCACGCCGGCGGCCGCCCGGTGGCCACCGAACCGCTGCAGCAGGTCGCGGCATTCACCGAGCGCCCCGTGCAGGTCGAACGCCCCGATGGAGCGTCCGCTGCCCTTGCCGGTGTCCCCCTCCATGGCGACGAGGACCGCCGGGCGGCCGAACTCCTCGACGATGCGGCTGGCGACGATCCCCACGACGCCGGCATGCCATGCCCCGTACAGCACGAGCCCCCGCGCCCCCTCGGCCACGCGCCGCTCGGCCTGGGTGCGCGCCTCGTCGAGGGTGGCGCGATCGAGGGCCTGTCGCCGGATGTTCAGGGCCTCGAGGTCGCGGGCCATCACGTCGGCACGGCTTTCGTCGGTCTCGAGCAGCAGCTCGACGCCGCGCATCGCTGCGTCGAGGCGACCCGCCGCGTTCAGCCGCGGCGCGAGCGTGAAGGCGACGCGACCGGCCGACAGCGGCGTCCCCGCCAGCCCCGACGAACGCAGCAGCGCCTGCAGCCCGGCGCGCCGCGAGCGCGTCATCCAGTCGAGCCCGTGCCGCACCAGGGCCCGGTTGTCACCCCGCAGGGCGCCGACGTCCGCGATCGTCGCCAGCGCTACGAGATCGAGGTGGCGCATGGCCTTCCGGTCGTCCGCGCCGCGCGCGCGACAGAGCGCGCGCGCCAGCTGCAGGGCCACGCCGACGGCGACGAGGTCGGGATCGGCGTCGCTGGCCGCCGGATGCTTGGGGTTGAGCACCGCCACGCAGTCGGGCAACGGCCCGCCCGGCAGGTGGTGGTCGCTCACGATGACGTCGATGCCCGCCGCCGCGAGCGTCGCAATGGGGGCCGAGGCCGAAGTGCCGCAATCACACGTGAGCACGAGGCGCGCCCCCGCCGCCTGCGCCGCAGCCACGCCCGCCGGCCCGAGGTCGTAGCCGTCGGTCAGCCGGTGGGGGATGAACGGCGTCGCGCGCCCCCCCAGTTCGCGCAGCACCGACACCATGAGCGTCGTCGCGCAGATGCCGTCCACGTCGTAGTCGCCATGCACGAGCACGAGTTCGCCGACGTCAATGGCGCGCGAGAGGCGCGCGACCGCATCGGCCATGCCGGGGAGGGTCCCGGGCTCCCGCACCTGGGCGAGCGACGGCCGCAGCCAGCGCTTCGCGTCGTCGGGGGCGCCGAGCCCGCGCACGGCCAGGAGTGCGCAGAGCGCCGGCGGCAGGCGCAGTTCGGCCTCGAGGGTCGCGACCGCCGCGCGATCCGGCGCCGGCCGCACGAGCCAGCGCCGCGGGGGGCGCGGCGCAGCGCCGGGGGTCCCCGCGGCCCCCGTGGCGTGCGCCCGGGCCGCCACCGTCACGCCGACGCGTAGAGCAGCACGCCGCAGCCCTCGCACACCTCGATGCGGGTCGCGGCGAGCATCTCACGGTGCCGCTGCATCGGCATCGCCGTGTCGCACGCGCTGCACGCCGGGCCGCGCATCGGCACCACGGCCTCCTGCGGCCGCTTGCGGCGCACGCGATCGTACGGCGCGAGCAGGTCGGCGGCGACGTTCGCGGCCAGCGCCGCCCGCATCGTCCGCGCGGGGCCCAGCGACTCGGCCAGCGCGGCGACCTCGGTGTCGAGCGCGGCCAGGGCCGACGCGTGCGCCACCCCCGCCGCCGCGGACCGTGCAGCGAGCTGCTGCGCCCGGTGCGCGAGGTCGGTGGTGCGCTTGCGCGAGGTGGCCGACTCGTGCTCGAGGGCCGACACCGCGCGGCGCCCCTCCTCGACGCGCGCGACCGCGGCCGTGACCTCGGCCAGCCGCTCGGCCGCGTCCTGCACCGCGACGCGGCGGTCGAGCTCGACCCGGGCCGCCGCGAGGCGCAGCGCGATGTCGCGGTGCCGCTTCTGCTCGGCCTCCGCGGCGGCGCGCGCCTGGCTCGCCTGCTGCTCGAGGGCGACGCGATCGGCGTGCAGGGTCGCCCGTCGCGCCTCGAGGGCGGCGGCCCGCGTCTCGAGCTCGAGCAGGGCGGTGTCATGGGCCTGCAACTGGAGAAGGGCCGCTACCATCGGCGGTGCGGCGGACGTTCCGGAAGGGGTCACGACGAACGAATGCTGGTGGATTCGCGCTTGAGGCGCGCGATTTCGGCGAGCAGGGCCGTTTTCTCCCCGTCGTCCTCGGTCGCATGGAGCGCCTGTTGCAGCTGCCCCATCCGCGCCTTGAGCCGACGCTCCCTGAAGTATGTCATGGTGCGGTCCTTCGCGAGGTCGGGGTTGCCGACGGCCCCCTCGAGCGCCAGCAGGTCCTGCAGCAGGTCCACGGCCTCCGGCGACAGGCGCGCGGCGAGGTCCTCGACCGTCGCCTCGGGCTCGGCGACGAGGGCCAGGAACACTTCGCGTCCCGCCACCGACGCGAGGTCCTCGGGGACCACCGTCTCGGCGATCTCTTCCACGAACCGCCTCGCGTGCACCATGACGAGCAGCAGGTCCTGCACCTGCTTCGTGCCCGGCGCCGTGATGGTCGGGCGCCCGCGCACGGAGCGCCAGCCCGCATCGTCGCGCCCCCCGCGGCCCCGGCCGCCGCGCGTCCAGCGCTCGCGCCCACGCTCGTCCGGGAACTCGGCCTCCGGGGGCGGGGCGTCGCGGGGCGGCACCTCCCGCGCCGCCGGCCCCGGCGCGGCGCCGGGTCGGCGCGGCGGGGTGTCCAGCTCGCGCAGCAGCGCCGCACGATCCACCCCCGTGACATCCGCGAGCCGCGCGAGGTACAACTCGCGCGTCACGTCGTCGCGGCAGGCGCGGATCGTCGGGAGCAGCTTGTCCACCGCCTGCCGCTTCCGGTGCAGGTCGCCGAAGTACCCGTGCGCCGCGAGCAGCTGCACCTGCCGCTCGAAGAGGTCCACGGCTTCGTCGAGTCGCCGCGCCATGGCCGCCTGCGCCTCGGCGGGAGAACCGAACGCCGCGACGAACGAGTCGGGATCCTCACCCTCGGGGAAGGACACGACGCGCACCGCCACCCCGTGGCGGAGCAACTCGAGGCCGGACCGGAACGTCGCCTTCTGGCCGGCCGTGTCGGCGTCGTAGCACAGGAACACCGTGGGGGAGAGTCGCGCGAGCGCCTCGGCCTGCTCCTCGGTGAGGGCGGTCCCCATGGGGGCGACGGCCTCCTCGATGCCCGCGAGGTGCAGGCGGATCGCGTCGAAGTAGCCCTCGACGACGATCGCCCGCCCGTGCTTGCGGATCGCCGGCCGCGCGGCGTGCAGCAGGTAGAGGAGCTTCCCCTTGGAGAAGACCGGCGAGTCGGCGGAGTTCAGGTACTTCGGCTCGCCCGGCCCGAGCAGCCGCCCTCCGAACCCGACGTGATGCCCCTGCACGTCGAGGATCGGGATCATCAGGCGCTCCCGGAAGCGCGGCCGCGGTTCCTCCGCCTCGTCGCGCCGCACGAGCAGGCCGGACTCGAGCTGCCGCTCGACACCCATGCCGAGCGAAGCGAGGTGCTGGCGCATCGCCCCGATCTCGCGCGGCGCGTACCCGAGCCCGAAGCGCTCGCCCTCGGCGCGCCCGATCCCGCGGCCGGCGAGATACTCGCGCGCGACCGCCCCGCGCGGGTCCTCCCACAGGATGCGCGTGAACCACTCGGCGGCCGCCGCGTGCAGCTCCCAGTGCGGGGCGCGCCAGTCGGGCTCGTCGTCGCGTGCGCGGGAGACCTCCCGCACCTCGACGCCGACGCGCTCGCCGACCTGCTTGACCGCCTCGACGAACGAGAGCCCGAGGTGCTTCTGCAGGAACGTGAACACCGACCCGCTCTCGCCGCAGACGAAGCACTTGTAGCCCTTGCCCGGCTGCACGGAGAAGTTGGGACCCTTGCCTCCGTGGAACGGACAGGGGCCCCGCCACGAGTTGCCGGTGCGCTTGAGCCGCACGTGCTCGCCCACGATCGCCACGATGTCGGCCGCGTCGGCGACCTGCTCGACGACCTCGTCGGGGATCATGCCGGAACGTAGCGACGACGGGTCAGTCGAGCGCGGCGATGGTCACGCCCGCCCCGCCCTCGTTCCACAGGCCGAGGCGAAACTCGCGCACGCGGACGTCCTTCCGCAGCAACTCGGCGACGCGCTCGCGCAGCACTCCCGTGCCCTTGCCGTGGATGATCCGCACGCTCTTGAGGTCGGCGCGCACGGCGTCGTCAATGGCCGGCAGCAGGATGTCGTCCACCTCGTCGGCCCGGGTGCCGCGGAGGTCCACCTCGGGACGGGCCTGGACGTCGGGGACCTCGGCGTAGGTGCCGGCGCGCTCCCGGGGCACTTCGCGCGTGCCGCGCCTGAGCGTACGCAGCGGCACCGTCAGCTTGATCGTCCCGACGACGACGACGGCGTCGTCCCCCCGGACGTCGAGGAGCGTCCCGAGCCGGCCTCCCAGCGTCCCCACCTCGACGGCGTCACCCACGGCCGGCGGTGCAGCGGTGCCGGTGGCCGCGGCGGCACCGGTGGCCGCGGCGGCACCG